>Ga0208018_100113_pt1 | contig 30134 bp, 29 predicted proteins | sample 31_taG_FD_184105 | JGI IMG/M metagenome (GOLD analysis project Ga0208018, IMG submission 184105) | Marine viral communities from the Gulf of Mexico - 31_GoM_OMZ_CsCl metaG (SPAdes) (version 2) | ecosystem: Environmental > Aquatic > Marine > Oceanic | place: Gulf of Mexico | collected 2015-07-12 | reverse complement strand
CCATATTTATTTTGTCGGCTTCATTTCATAAAAAAGAAGATGGTTACAATCATCAAATTGACATGAATAATGGCATTAAGCAACCAGAAGAATTATTTAGTTGGACTGATATGTTAGATCAATTTGGTGAAGTGATACCAACAAGGACAAAGGAGTTTTTAATGATAGATCGACCAGTAGAGTTTAAGCCTGTTGAAGTTGTAAATCCATATAACAAAGAAGATTTACCACCTTTTTCCAATGTATGGATTAAATTGAAAGGTGAATCAAATCAGTTAGATTTAGCAACAAAACAACAAATTCTTACTTATATTTCGGATTATAATATATTGGCAGCAGCCATGAATCGTCATGCAAGTAAAGCACATTGGGGAAATACGCAAACAGCGAGTTTAGATCACTCAATGTGGTATTTTAGAGATTTTGATTTTGATGATTGGTTGCTTTATTCAATTGAGTCTCCAAATACATCTAATGCAAGAGGTTTGGCAAAAGGAAATATTTTTACACGAGATGGTAAATTAATCGCATCAGTTGCGCAAGAAGGATTAATGCGACCTATAAAAAAATAATATGAGCAATAAAATATTAAAAATTGGACATCGAGGAGCAAAAGGTCATGTTACTGAGAACACTTTAGAATCTATTCAAAAAGCTATAGATTTAGGCGTTGATGGTGTTGAAATAGATGTGCATTTATGTGCATCAGGTGAGTTGGTGGTTTTTCATGATTTTACGGTAGATAGAATGACTGATGGTACAGGTGAAATTTCTAATTTCAGTCTTAAGGAATTAAAAAAATTAAAAGTTAAATCTAGATTTCAAATACCAACCTTATCACAAGTGTTACTTTTAGTTAACAATAGGTGTTTAGTAAATATCGAATTAAAAGGACTAAAAACAGCCAAAGAGGCTTGTAGACTCATTGAGTTTTTTGTCACAAAAAAAGGTTGGGATTATAATAATTTTTTGGTCTCTAGTTTTCAGGAAGATTTAATAAAAGCAGTTTATAAAACCAATATAGAAATACCAATTGGTGTGCTTTCTCATACAAATTTAGAAAGCTCTCTTCAGTTGGCAAATTCCGTATCAGCTAAAAGTATAATTGTGAATTATACCATGCTGACAGCAGATATGGTCTCAAAAATCAAAGAGAAACATCAGGTTATTGCCTATACAGTTAATAATTTAAAACCAATTGAACGAATTAAAACATATGAAGTTGATGGAATTATTACAGACTTTCCAGATAGATTATGATAAAAAAAGATGTCATTATTGTTGGAGGTGGAGCAGCAGGTTTCTTTGCCGCCATTAACATTGCTGAACAAAATCCTGAATTAAAAGTCACTATTCTTGAACGTGGTAAAGAAGGTTTGCAAAAAGTTAGAATTTCCGGAGGAGGTCGATGCAATGTCACTCATGCTGAATTTACACCTTCAGAATTAGTGCTTAATTATCCAAGAGGTGAAAAAGAATTGTTAGGACCATTTCATCAATTTATGACAGGAGATACCATCGAATGGTTTCAAAAACGAGGGGTTGAACTTAAAATTGAAGACGATGGCAGAATGTTTCCAATTTCAGATTCTTCAAAAACTATAATCGATTGCTTTTTAAATGAAGCAAAGAAACACAAGGTCGAAGTACTGTATAGTCATTCTGTAAAAACAATTCAACACAAACAAACACTTTGGGAATTAGAAACTTCACAAGGTGATTTTTCATCGGAAAAACTCCTCATTGCAACAGGAAGCAATCCAAAAATATGGAGTATTTTAGAACATTTAGGTCATACCATTTCGCAACCTGTACCATCACTTTTTACCTTTGATATAAATGATGAACGTATCAATGACATTCCTGGAGTTGTAGCCCAAAATGTTGAGGTTAAAGTGTTAGGAACTGATTTGATTTCAGATGGTCCTTTGTTAATTACTCATGTTGGAATGAGTGCACCTTCAATTTTAAAACTGTCTGCTTTTGGTGCGATCGAATTGTCTAAACGTGACTATAAATTTCAGATTGAAGTCAATTTTATCAGACAATCGTTTGATGCTTGTTTAATTATGCTGAGAGAATTGAAACATGAATTAGCTAAGAAAACGGTTTACAAATCGACTCAGTTTGAGTTACCTAAACGCTTATGGCATAAACTAGTTTTAGCTTCAAATTTGGATCAAAACATGCGTTGGGCAGATTTAAATAAAAGCCAGATTGAAGATTTAGCTTCACAACTTACTCAAGCTGTTTTTAATGTAGAAGGGAAAAGTACGTTTAAAGAAGAGTTTGTCACAGCTGGTGGCATTGATTTAAAAGAAATTAATTTTAAATCCTTTGAAAGTAAGTTGCATAGCAATTTGTATTTTGCAGGAGAAGTCATTAATGTAGATGCAGTTACAGGAGGCTTTAATTTCCAGAATGCGTGGACAGGAGCTTACATTGCAGCTAAATCAATTTCAGAATGAATACATATATCGTACTTTTAAAAGGTATTAATGTTGGTGGACACAAAAAAGTGCCAATGGCAGAGTTACGAGAATCACTCACTAAATCTGGATTTCAAAATGTGCAATCTTACATTCAGAGTGGTAATGTTTTGTTACAATCCAAAATTGGTGATATTTCTACAATTGAAATTGGCATCGAAAAAACCATTAAGGATGATTTCGGCTTTGAGGTGTCAGTGTTAGTAAAAACAAGACAAGAATTACATTGCATTTTTGATAATTCTCCATTTGAAGAGGTAAAAAAGAAAGCTAGTTATTTTATGATGCTTCACGATTGTCCGAATGAAGATTTAGTAAAAGAGGCATCAGAAAAAGTATATGAAAACGAAGACTATAAAATTATAAACGATTGTATTTACTATTACAACGAAAAAGGGCTAGGAAAGGCAAAATTTAATGTCAATTTCTTCGAACGAAAGTTTAAAACATTTGCAACAGCTAGAAATTATAACACAATGGTAAAACTCTTATCTTTGTCAGCAGAATAGCAAATATGACAGAACACAATTTTATTTCAAAAGCATATTCAAAAACTTTAGAACGAGGAAAAGTAACTTGGGAATCGCCAAGTAACATCGCTTTGGTAAAATATTGGGGAAAAAAGAAGCATCAAATTCCTGAGAATCCATCAATAAGCTTCACGCTTAACGAGTGTAAAACTATGACATCATTGACTTTTACAAAGAAAGAAAGCAGTCATGATTTTTCTTTTGAAGTCATTTTAGATGGTGAAAAGAAAGATGATTTTAAGCCAAAAATCCAAACATTTTTTGAGCGAATTGAATCTTTTTCACCTTTTTTAAAAGACTTTCATTTTGTGATAGACACCAAAAACACTTTTCCTCATAGCTCAGGAATTGCATCATCTGCCTCTGGAATGAGTGCTTTAGCATTGTGTTTAATGAGTATTGAAAAGGAATTAGGTTCTGAAATGAGCGAAGAATTTTTCAATCAAAAAGCATCCTTCTTATCCAGATTAGGCTCAGGTTCAGCATGTAGAAGTGTTGAAGGTGATTTGATTGTTTGGGGAAAACATAAACAAATTACCAATAGCTCCGATTTATATGGTGTTAAATATCCTTTTGAAGTTCATGAAAATTTTAAAAATTATCAAGACACCATTTTGTTGGTTGATAAAGGTGAAAAGCAAGTCAGTAGTACAGTTGGTCATAATTTGATGCATGGTCATCCTTTTGCAGAAGAGCGCTTTAATCAAGCACATGATAATCTATCAAAATTAATTCATATTTTTAAGGAAGGTGATTTAAATTCGTTCATAAAAATTGTTGAAAGCGAAGCACTGACACTTCATGCTATGATGATGACAAGCATGCCTTATTTTATTTTAATGAAACCAAACACGCTAGAAATAATTAATAAAATATGGCGTTTTAGACGAGAGACAAACTTACATATTTGCTTTACTTTAGATGCTGGAGCTAACGTACATATTTTATATCCTGAAAAGGAGGCAGCTCAAATTTTGGAATTTATTAAAAGTGAGTTAGTTGCATTTTGTCAAAACGAACAATATATTTGTGATAGAATTGGCTTTGGAGCAAAAAAAATTAATTAATTTTGCAAAAATGTTTAAAAATAACACTATATTGTTAAACAAAACTTTTAGAGAGTTATGAAAGGACCACTTTTTTATTCTAAAATATTACTTTTTGGAGAGTATGGAATCATTAAAGATTCAAAGGGACTTTCTATTCCATATAGTTTTTATAATGGTGCTTTAAAGGTTGATGAAAATCCCTCACAAGAGGCAATAAAATCAAATAGCAACTTAAAAGCTTATATTAAGCATTTAGAAAGTATTAATGCTGAATTAGTCATTTTTGACTTAGATGCTCTTAGAGCAGATGTTGCAGCAGGTATGTATTTTGATTCTTCAATTCCTCAAGGCTATGGTGTTGGAAGTAGTGGTGCTTTAGTAGCTGCAATTTATGATAAATACGCATTTGACAAAATCACGATTCTTGAAAACTTAACAAGAGAAAAGCTGTTAAAGTTGAAAAGTATCTTTTCTGAAATGGAATCTTTTTTCCATGGAAAATCATCAGGTTTAGATCCACTAAATAGTTATTTAAGCATTCCCATTCTTATTAATTCTAAAGACAATATTGAAGCCACAGGAATTCCTTCTCAGCAAAGTAAAGGAAAAGGCGCTGTGTTTTTGTTAGATAGTGGTATAATTGGTGAAACTGCACCAATGGTTGGTATTTTTATGGAAAACATGAAGCAAGAAGGCTTCCGTAAAATGTTAAAAAACCAATTTATAAAACATACAGATGCTTGCGTAGACGATTTCTTAAAAGGTGATATAAAATCGTTATTCCGTAACACGAAACGTCTTTCTAAAGTGGTCCTAAATCATTTCAAACCAATGATTCCACAACACTTTCATGAGTTATGGAAAAAAGGTCTTGAAACTAATGATTATTATTTAAAACTTTGTGGTTCTGGTGGTGGAGGCTATATTTTAGGTTTTACCGAAGATATGGAACGTGCTCAAAAATCACTTTCAGATTATAAATTAGAAGTGGTTTACAACTTCTAAACAACATCTCATGCTTTCTAGAAAACAAAAACATGTGTTGCTAAAGTTCTTTAGCATGTTTTCTGTGGTTAGAGGTTACAATATTTTGGTTATTGTTATCGCGCAATACCTTACATCCATTTATATTTTAGCACACGATAAACCACTAAAACATGTTCTTTTGGATTTGAATTTATTAGTCATTGTTTTAGCGTCGTCTGTTACAATTGCTGGAGGCTATATCATCAATAATTTTTACGATTCAGAAAAGGATTTAATCAATCGTCCACAAAAATCAATGCTAGATAGATTGGTAAGTCAAAACACTAAATTGGTGTTTTATTTTGTTCTTAATTTCATTGCAGTAATCATGGTAAGTTATGTGTCGTTCAGAGCTGTGATCTTCTTTTCTGCCTACATTTTTGCCATTTGGTTTTACTCTCATAAGCTTAAAAAATTGCCAATCATTGGGAATCTAACGTCGGCAATATTAACCATCACACCATTTTTTGCAATTTTTATTTATTACAAAAATTTTGAAACGGTAATTTTTGTACATGCGGTGTTTTTATTTCTCATTTTGTCCATGCGTGAATTGACCAAAGATCTCGAAAATATAAAGGGCGATTTGGCCTTAAATTATAAAACCATACCTATTGTTTATGGTGAAAAAACATCAAAAATAATGCTTACTATTTTAACGGCTTTGGCCTTAATACCAGCATATTTTTTAATTTTTAAATTTAATATTGGAAGAATGAATTACTTCTTCTATTTAAGCATTGCACTCCTTGTAGTGTTTCTGTTGTTACTTCAAAAATCTAATAATAGGCCGCATTATTTGATACTTCATAACATCCTGAAGTTTATTATTGTTGCTGGCGTTTTTAGTATCGTTCTAATTGATGTAAATTTACTCTTAAACCGAATTTTGTAATGGATAATACACTAAAAATTGCAATGGCTCAAATTGCACCTGTTTGGTTAAACAAAACAGAAACCCTAAAAAAAGTAGAGCAAGCCATTAAAGATGCTGCCAACGAAAAATGCGAATTAATTGTTTTTGGTGAAGGCGTAGTTCCAGGCTATCCATTTTGGTTGGCATTAACTGGAGGTGCAGAATGGGATAAAAAAGTGAATAAAGAATTACACAGGCATTATGTGGCTAATTCTATTACTGTTGAAAATGGGGATTTAAATACCATTTGTCAATTAGCAAGAAAACATCAAATGGCAGTGTATCTGGGTATTATTGAAAGGCCTCTGGATCGTGGTGGACACAGTGTATATGCGTCCTTAGTTTATATTAATGAAAAAGGAGAAATAAAATCTGTACACAGAAAACTTCAACCAACTTATGATGAACGTCTAACTTGGTCTCCTGGAGATGGCAATGGCTTACAAGTACATCCTTTGAAACAATTTACGGTTGGAGGTTTAAATTGTTGGGAAAACTGGATGCCTTTACCAAGAACTGCACTTTATGGTTTAGGCGAAAATTTACATATTGCTGTTTGGCCTGGAAGTGATCACAATACCAAAGATATTACGCGTTTTATTGCAAGAGAATCGCGTTCTTATGTGGTGTCAGTGTCAAGCTTGATGAGTAAAGAAGAATTCCCTAAAGATACGCCTCATTTTAGCGAAATTGTAAAAAATGCTCCGGAAACTCTTGCTAATGGAGGAAGTTGTATGGCTGGTCCTGATGGTGAATGGATTATTGAACCTATCATCAATAAAGAAGGTTTATTTGTTCAAACCATTGACTTTAATCGCGTGTATGAAGAGCGTCAAAACTTTGATCCAGTCGGACATTATTCACGACCAGATGTCACAAAATTAACGGTTAATAGAACGCGTCAATCAACGACAGAATATTTCGAATAATGTGAACTAATGTATTACCTTTGCCAAAAAATTAGTCATCATGAGCAGACAGCAAGGGAGTAGTGGAAAAGGAAAATCTTCAGGTAGAAGTTTCAAGAATGTTAAGAATACTGATTCAAGTAGAAGCAATAATAATGCTAAAGGAAAAAGTTTTGCAAGAGGGAATACTCCTTTTAAGAAAAAAGTGACGACTCCAAAAGCGTCAAATCCTAACGAAATACGTCTAAATAAATATATTTCCAATTCTGGTATTTGCTCACGTCGTGAAGCTGATGAGCACATCGCTATAGGTTTGGTAACCGTAAATGGTAAGGTCATAACTGAAATGGGTTACAAAGTAAAACTGGAAGATGAAGTTCAATATGATGGACAACGCGTTAATCCGGAAAAGAAGGCTTATGTTTTATTGAATAAACCAAAAGGCTTTGCAACAACAACAAGTGAAGGCAAAGGAAGAACTGTGATGGATTTAGTAGCCAATGCAACGAGCTCTCGTATTAAACCCATTGGGAGATTAGGAAGAAACTCAACAGGTTTATTATTGTTCACTAATGACGAAAGTATCCACGAAAAATTCACCAATTCAAAAAATGGTGTATCACGTTTGTTTCAAATAGAACTTGATAAGAACCTGAAATATGAAGATCTTAAGCAAATCAAAGAAGGCTTTAAAATTGATGGCAAGCTAATTTCTGTTGAAGAGATAAGTTACATTGATGGTGCACCAAAAAAAGAAATAGGTTTAAAAATAAAAAATACAGGCAACACCATAATTAGAACTATTTTTGAGCATTTTAATTATGATCTCATAAAAGTAGATTGTGTTATGATTGCCGAAATGACCAAAAAAGATATTCCTCGTGGTCATTGGAAACACTTAACAGAACAAGAAGTTAATAATTTAAAGATGCTTTAGGTTTTTTTTAGCACGTTAAACAGTTAGTTTTTTACATTCTACACCAGTATTTTTAACAAAACAGAATTAATAAATAACATATCCAGCATTTGCTCTAAATGGAGAATGGTGTATCTTAAAATTATTTGTACCCAATATCTCTCTTAGAGCTTGTGTTTCACCAGGAAACTCTTTTACATTAATTTCATCAAAAGCAATTACAGCTCCTTTGGATAAATAAGGCAGTATTAATTCAAGACAGTCTCGTGTCGGTTTATAAATATCAAAATCAAAATAGGCCAAGGATATGATTGTTTCAGGATGGTCTTTTAAATATTGTGCAACAGTTTGGGAAGCATTTCCTTTAATTAATTGATGCTTCTTTATCGACGAAATTGGAGCCATTTTTTCATGTAAATTAATAACTTCATCTAAGAAATCTTCATAGTTTTCAGGCACTCCAAAATCACCAGATTTCCATTTTTTTTTGTCTTTATCTTTATCAACATCAACAAATCCCTCCCAGGTATCAAAACCAATTATTTTGCGATTGTGATTGTATGGTTCATATATACCTCTATAACTTGTGAATAATGAAATATTTTGGCCATACCTTACTCCAAGCTCAAAAATACTTCCATGTATAGGTACTATTTTTTGATATAATTCATTGATAAACAAAAACCGAGAAAGGTTTCTTCTATCTATAAATAGCCCAATATTATTAAATAACTCTTCAGAAGGTATGGGAGATTTAAATAACAAGTCTTCAAATCGATTTCGATTTTTTGTATAAGATTCATTATAAAGTTTGTTTATTCCTACTTCAGTCTTAGTGTCAATTTCTTTCATGCGATTTCTCTCTTTTTGTTAATTCGAATATTGAATAATTGTGATTCAGTTTTCATTGATTATTTTAGAGGTTAAACGAAGTTACTTGTTTTCACTGTAAGGTCAAAAAAGTAATGCCATTAAAAAAACGCAAAAAATGTTTAAAAAATCGTTGTTTTTCAATTTTTTGTTTTTCATTTGCACTGTTATTAGCTGAACAAATTGAAACCTGTTTTTATGTTCGGGCTTTTGAAAATTAGGAAGTCATATTCAAAAGCTGCTTATCGTTTAAGATACCGAATTTTAGAGCTAACTTCCGTTTTTCCTATCGCTGCAAGCCAGCATAATTTTGGTTTTGTGCCTACTACACAAAATCCAATTCAAGTTTGATATACATTCATTATTTAATATATTGAAACCCATTAGTTTCTAGTTTTTTTAATCTCAAAATAAATAATAGTCTCAAAATAAAGAATGAATACTAAATACATTGACTTAATCAGTCAAACGTTTGATTTTCCTCAAGAAGAATTTAAACTTTCGGAAAATAAGCTTCGTTTTCATGATGTGGATCTCATGCAATTGGTTGAAGATTATGGAGCACCTTTAAAATTCACCTATTTACCTCAAATATCAAATAATATACAACGTGCTAAAAATTGGTTCAATACAGCCATTGAAAAGCATAACTATAAAGGAAAATATAACTATTGCTATTGTACAAAAAGTTCACATTTTAAACACGTTTTGCATGAAGCATTAAAAAATGATATTCATATTGAAACCTCGTCGGCATTTGATATTGATATTGTTGAAAACCTGAAAAAAGAGGGTAAAATCAATAATGACACCTATGTTATTAGTAATGGTTTTAAACGCGAACAATATGTTACTAATATAGCTAGATTAATCAATAATGGACATAAGAATGCTATTCCCATAATTGATAATTATGAAGAAATTGAATTACTTTCAAACGAAATAAAAGGAAAATTTAAGGTAGGTATTCGAATTGCTTCAGAGGAAGAGCCAAAATTTGAGTTTTATACTTCTCGTTTAGGAATTGGTTATAAAAACATTGTGCCGTTTTACAAAAACCAAATTAAAAATAATAAAAGAGTTGAGCTCAAAATGCTTCACTTTTTTATCAATACAGGAATTCGTGATAATGCCTACTATTGGAACGAATTGCTGAAATGCCTTAAAGTTTACACAAGTCTTAAAAAGATTTGTCCATCATTAGATAGTCTAAATATCGGTGGTGGATTCCCAATAAAAAACTCATTAGTTTTTGACTTTGATTATGAATACTTAGTTGATGAAATTGTAAACCAAATTCAAGTCACTTGTGAAGAGGAAGGCGTGGATGTGCCAGATATTTTTACTGAATTTGGTAGTTTTACTGTTGGCGAAAGTGGAGGAGCTGTTTACGAAATATTATACCAAAAACAACAAAATGATCGTGAAAAGTGGAACATGATAAACTCATCATTTATCACTACACTTCCTGATACTTGGGCTATAAACAAACGCTTTATCATGTTGCCAATAAATCGTTGGGGTGATACATACGAACGTGTGTTACTTGGAGGATTAACTTGTGATAGTGATGATTATTACAATAGCGAACAGCACATGAATGCTATTTATTTACCAAAATACAACAAAGACAAGCCATTGTATATTGGCTTTTTTAATACTGGAGCCTACCAAGAAACTATTGGTGGTTTTGGAGGCTTACAACATTGCTTAATTCCGTCACCAAAGCATATATTGATTAATAGAGATGAAGACGGTAACATCTCAACAGAACTATTTAGTGAACAACAAAAAAGTGAAGACTTACTTAAAATTTTAGGTTATGAAAACTAAAACCTACGCTGGAATACCAGAAGAACTTGCAAAATTAGAACAAGCAAAAATTGTATTAATTCCTGTGCCTTATGATGGTACAAGTACATGGCAAAAAGGAGCTGATAAAGGTCCTGAAGCATTCTTAAATGCGTCTGAAAACATGGAATTGTATGACATTGAAACTGACACTGAAGTTTATAAACAAGGTGTGTATTTGGCGGATGCTGTTACAGAAAACAACTCTCCAGAAGCTATGGTTGATGCCGTGCATCAAGCGACAAAAAAGTACATTAAAAAGAACAAGTTTGTGACCATTTTTGGAGGTGAACACTCAATTTCAATTGGTACTATTCGCGCTTTTAATGAAATGTATCCTAGCCTTACAGTTTTGCAACTTGATGCCCATGCAGATTTGCGCAAAAGCTATGAGGGCTCTAAATGTAATCACGCTTGTGCTGTGTATGAAGCTAGCCAAACCACCAATTTAATTCAGGTTGGTATTCGTTCGATGGATATTATTGAAAAAACAGTTATGGACGAAGAAAAAACATATTTTGCTCATGATATGGCTGTTGATGACACTTGGATGGATTCAGCAATTGACCAAATGACAGATAATGTATTTATCACCATAGATTTGGATGCTTTCGATCCTTCAATTTTACCAAGCACAGGAACGCCAGAGCCTGGAGGTTTGTTATGGTATGAAACCCTTGAGTTTTTAAAACAAGTATTTGAAGAAAAAAATGTTGTAGGTTTTGATATCGTTGAGCTTTGTCCAAACCCTAAAGAAAAATCTTCAGATTTTCTTGCTGCAAAATTGTATTATAAAATGTTAAGTTATAAATTTCAAGATGAAGAGGCAGAAGATGATTATGACAACTCTTTTGATAGTTCATACATAAATAAAGGTAACAACTCAAAATTTAACGACGACGAAGATGACTACTAAAGGACCAATATCTCAATTTATTCAAAAACACTATCTCCATTTTAATGCAGCAGCTTTGGTTGATGCAGCAAAAGGATATGAAGCACAGTTAGATTCTGGCGCAAAAATGCTAGTATCGCTTGCTGGTGCTATGAGTACTGCAGAATTGGGTAAAAGTTTTGCCGAAATGATCCGTCAGGATAAAGTGCATATCATATCTTGTACAGGAGCCAATCTTGAAGAAGACATTATGAACTTGGTAGCACATTCGCATTATAAACGTGTGCCAAACTACCGAGATTTAACACCTCAGGAGGAATGGGATTTACTCGAAAAAGGATTAAATAGAGTTACTGATACTTGTATCCCAGAACATGAAGCTTTTAGACGCTTGCAAACACATATTTTTGATATCTGGAAAGATGCCGAAACTAAAGGAGAACGCTATTTGCCGCATGAATATATGTATAAAATGTTATTATCAGGAGTACTTGAGCAGTATTATGAAATTGATGTAAAAGATTCTTGGATGTATGCAGCTGCAGAAAAAAATCTACCTATTGTATGTCCAGGTTGGGAAGACAGTACTATGGGAAATATCTTCGCAAGCTATGTACTTAAAGGTGAACTTAAAGCTAGTACAATGAAATCTGGTATAGAGTACATGACCTTTTTAGCTGATTGGTACACAGATAATTCTCAAAAAGGAATAGGATTTTTCCAAATAGGAGGAGGTATAGCAGGAGATTTTCCAATCTGCGTTGTGCCAATGTTGTATCAAGATATGGAGAGAGAAGACACTCCATTTTGGAGTTACTTCTGTCAAATAAGCGATTCAACCACAAGTTATGGTTCTTATTCTGGAGCAGTGCCAAATGAAAAGATCACTTGGGGAAAATTAGATATCAATACACCAAAATTTATTATAGAAAGTGATGCAACTATAGTTGCGCCTTTAATTTTTGCTTATCTTTTAGGCATGTAATCATAATTTTTTTTCAAACTTAAAAAATGAAAAATAGAGACGACAATAAAAAACGTGTTATCGTTGATTTTAAAAAACTAACACCTGAAATATTAGGCTTGTTGGTTGAAAAGTATCCTGATGGCTATGATGAAGACCATATCATCACCTTTAGGAATGCTAAAAATGAACTGGTTGAAGCTGTACAGGTTGATACAGATGATACCAAGTATTTGGTAAAAGTTAGTACCAAATTAGTAAAAACCATGGAGAATTATGATGAAGATGATTATGAAGATTTTGAAGACGATGATCCAGATGCAGTTCAAGATCCAGAAATAGATTCTGACCTTGAACCTTCAGAAGAACCAGAAGATTTCGATTAAAATTTGAAATGACATGGAAACAGCTGTTTTTAAATCTTACGAAAACGGTTATTACACGTTTTTGTTTGAAAATGGAGAAGACATGGTTTTTGAAGAAGTGCATCCACGTGTGTTGAAGCAATATGACTTAAAAAACGATAAAACTCTTATCAATAAAAAGTTTGGTGTTTTATTTGTAGAAGTGTTTGACGATACAGACGATGATTTTTTAATCTATAGAATAGAGAGTTTAAAACCTTTATAATTTGGCATATGAAATGTCATCATAAAAGTGGCATTGTATCTGACTTATAGTAAACAATAAAATAGTATCAGATGAAAACTTCATTCCACATGTCTTTACCATGTTTAAGTGTAAAGGACACAAAAAATTTTTATGTAAATACCATTGGAGCATCTTTAGGACGTTCAGCACAAAATTGGGTAGATGTTAATTTGTTTGACCATCAGTTAACGTTTATCAAGGCAGCTAAATTTAACTTTAACAGTCCAAACTATGTATTTGAAGGTAAAATTTTGCCTTCGTTCCATTTTGGAGTTATCGTAGATATAGATACTTGGGGCAAAATTTATACTAAACTTGGAGAGCAAAACCTTGAAGTGGTTGCTCAAACGACATTTTTAAAAGATAAAAGCGGAGAGCATTTATCGTTTTTTGTAAAAGATCCAAATGATTATATGTTGGAGTTTAAAAGTTTTAAAGATCTGAAACAGATGTTTAAAGCTTAAGAAAATAATTTTACTTGTTATTAAATTGCGTCATCTAGCATCAGTTTAAAAACGTATATATCAAAAGAGATATTAAGCCACGCGTAACTTCATAAAGTAAGCTTACTAAAAGCAATTTTCGGACTTGAGGTGGTAAACTTCCGAAAGAAAATAACAACATTTAACATTAATTTTATAAAAATGAAAACAAAATCAATTCACATAATTGGTGTTTTATTCGTGTCTTTTCTTTTGTTATTGTCAGTAAACAAACTACAAGACACAGAAACTTTTGAAGGGACTTTTGATGGAAAAGAAGACTATGGCTACAACTTTATTGGAACAGATAGCGATGGTGATGAGTACACCATGACCTTTCAACAAGTTGATGCTAAAGTTTTAGAAACTTACAACTTAGATTCTGATGATTTAATTGGAACTAATTTTGAAGTCACTTATAAAACCAAAAAAGAATTCATTAAAGACGAAGATGGTTACGAAGAAGACATTGAAACATTATCTATTATAGCACTTAAGCAACTATAATTACAATAAATAGTTTTTAGAAAAGCCAGCTCAAATGAGCTGGCTTTTTTTGGTCTATACTAGTTTACAAGCTTCAATAATTGTTCTAAATTGCGCAAACAAAAAATATTTTTAACCTCAGGCAACCTTTTGCACAACTTTTGCGTCTTTATAAATAGAAGCTATAAATGAATCCACTTTTGAAAGTCATTCAATTGTATAAAAACGAAAAACAGCTTATTAAAAAAGCTGCTAGTAATCATCGTGATGCACAGCATATGTTGTATCAATTGCATGCACCTAAAATGTTAAGCGTTTGTCGTTACTATATGAAAGATGTTCACCAAGCGGAAGAAGTGATGCTCAACGGTTTTTTTAAGGTGTTTACACAATTAAAAAGCTTTAAAGCAGAAGGTAGTTTTGAAGGTTGGATGAGACGAATCATGATAAGGGAATCCATCTCATTCCTCCGTAAAAAGAAGCAGCTAGAATTTTCAACTGATGATATGGAGCTTTATGATGAACCATCAAATTATAGTGATGCCGAACTTGACGTTGACGAAATTCAGCAACTTATTGACAAGCTTCCAGAAGGTTACCGAATGGTGTTTAATATGTACGCCATTGAAGGATATAAACATAGTGAAATTGCAGAGATGTTAGACATCGCCGAAAGCACATCAAAATCGCAATTATTTAAAGCGCGTAAGCTGTTACAACAGCAAATAAAGCAACTTAACAAAACAAGTTATGGCACCAATTAAATTTGAAGAACAACTTAAAGACAAGCTAGAAAAGCGAAGCATTCAGCCTAGCCAAGATGCTTGGAATAAGCTCAGTGATAAACTAGATGAAGTAGAGGATAAACAAAACAATAATGGGTTTTGGTGGCTTGGTATTGCAGCTGCAATTGTTGGTGTAATGTTGGCTATAACCTTAGTATTTAATTCGAATACTGAAATTACTGATCCAACTATTGTAGACACAAAAAAAGAGAATGTAATTGATACTGAATTAATACAAAATAAAGATGTTTTAAAGGATAACAATACAGTTGTAACTGAACTGAACGATGAAACTGAATCCAAAAATATTCAGACCAACAACACTAAATCACAAATTGATAAAGCACCTTTAAAAACGATTGTAAATCAGAAGCAAGACGCTATAATTAAGGAAGTAGATGGGAAAAGTACTGCTGTCGCAAATGCAAACACCGCAGAAATAAACAAACTAAATACTGCAAAAGCAGCAGAGGTTTTAAGTTTTGAAGATCAGAAAGTAAAAGATGTAATTGCACAAATTCAGCAACTTCAAAAAGACAATAAAGAGGTAACTACTGAAGAGATTGATGCCCTTTTAGAATTGGCTCATAAAGAAATCACAATGCAGAAACTATACAACGAAGCTACTAACAAAGTAGATGCTAATGCCTTGCTTCAATCCGTTGAAGACGACTTAGAGCAATCCTTTAGAGCTAAAGTTTTTGACGCTATAAAATCAGGTTATGAATCTGTAAAAACTGCTGTGGCAGAACGTAATAATTAATTAAAAATCATCAAATCAAAATCAATAATCATCAAACAACGAACAGTTATGAAAACAATTACAATTTATTTAGCAAGTATTATTCTAATATGTAGTGTTGCATTTGCGAATGCACAGGAAACGACTTTAACAAACAGCAATTCTCAAAAAATAGAGATTTTAAAGGAGCTCAAGGAAAAAATAAAAACTGAAGAGCGAGATTTCTTAAAAGAAGAAGTTGAAGCCATTAACAAACGCTTTGAAAATGGTGAGATTTCAGAATCAGAAGCAAACAGTTTAAAGCAAGAGGCAGCAAAAAACAGAGCCTTAAACATTGAAAACCGATTAGCAATTGTAGATAATAAAATTGCGCTTTTAGAACGTAATACAGACGTTTCAATGGTTTCAAATGACGACGAACCTGGATTCAGAATTAGTATTGGAGGCTCAGAATCAGAAGATAATTTTTTTAGAATTGGACGCTGGAAAAACAAGCCAAGAAAGTATGACAAACGAACCACAAGCGATTTTGTGATAGCCTTCGGTTTAAATAATGCTATTGTAGAAGGTGAAAGTTTTGACGATTCACCTTACAAACTTGGAGGTTCACGTTTCTTTGAAATTGGTTGGGCTTGGAAAACAAGAGTGTTTGAAAATTCAAATTTTTTGAGACTTAAATATGGTTATTCATTTCAAATTAATGGGCTTAAGCCAAAAGACAATATGTACTTTGTGCAAGATGGCAACGAAACGATGTTAGAGGAATTTCCAACCGAACTAAAAAAATCAAAACTATCAATTAGCAACTTGGTGTTTCCGGTTCACTTCGAGTTTGGGCCATCAAAGCGCATCGACAGAGATACGTATTTCAGGTATTCAACTCGCAATCAATTTAAAATAGGTTTAGGTGGTTATGCAGGTTTTAATATTGGCACCAGACAAAAACTAAAATATTCAGTAGATGGAGAGAACATAAAAGATAAAATAAAACGAAGCTATAATGCTACGAGCTTAGTATATGGTTTAAGTGGCTATGTGGCTTTTGATGATACTGCACTTTATGTAAAGTATGATTTATCTCCAATATTTAAAGATCAAGCTACAAAACAAAACAACATTTCATTAGGTGTACGTTTTGATATGGATTAAACTGCTAACTTTTTTTCATGTGAAAAGGGTTCATGACTATAAGTTGTGAACCCTTTTTTCTTTTATCGCTATATAAATGTGTAAATTCTTATTACTTTTATAGTCTTCAAAAAAAATAAACCTTTGATTTCAAAATCAACCATAGATCAAGTATTTGAGACTGCTCGTGTAGAGGAGGTGATTGGTGATTTTGTACAGCTCAAAAAAGCGGGAAGTAATTTTAAAGGTTTGAGTCCTTTTAGTGATGAACGCTCACCAAGTTTTATGGTTTCTCCTGTGAAGCAAATCTGGAAAGATTTTTCTAGTGGTAAAGGTGGTACAGTGGTTTCTTTTTTAATGGAACATGAACACTTCACTTATCCTGAGGCCATCAAATATTTGGCTAAAAAGTACAATATTGAAATTGAAGAAACTGAGCAAAGTGATGAAGATAAGGAGCAAGCCAATGAAAAGGAAAGCATGTATTTGGTTAGTGAATTTGCTAGTAAATATTTTCAAAAAGTACTTTATAAAACAGATAAAGGTCAAGCCATTGGTTTAAGTTATTTTAAAGAACGAGGTTTTACAGACGAAACAATAAAGAAATTTAATTTAGGTTATGCACTTGATGAATGGCAAGCCTTCACTGACGAAGCTTTAAAGCAAGGATATAATATCGATTATTTAGAAAAAACTGGACTTACTATTGTAAAGGAAGAAAAACGATTTGACCGATTTAAAGGTCGCGTTATGTTTCCAATTCACAGTATGAGTGGTCGTGTTTTGGGTTTTGGAGGACGTATTTTAATTACAGATAAAAAAGCTGCTAAATACCTAAATTCACCTGAAAGTGATATTTACCATAAGAGTAAAATTCTCTATGGTATATACCATGCCAAACAAAGCATTGCCAAAGAAGATAATTGTTATTTAGTTGAAGGTTATACTGATGTGATTCAATTTCATCAAAAAGGAATAAAAAATGTAGTGTCGTCATCAGGAACAGCACTAACCTCTGATCAAATAAGACTCATAAATCGTCTCACTAAAAATATCACAGTATTATTTGATGGTGATGCCGCTGGAATTAGAGCATCACTTCGTGGTATTGATTTGATCCTAGAACAAGGCATGAATGTTAAGGTTTGCACGTTTCCTGAAGGTGAAGATCCTGATAGTTTTGCAAGGCAAAACACTTTTGAAGAGCTTGCCTTATACCTTGATGAAAATGCCAAAGATTTTATAGCATACAAGGCGTCTTTGTTGATGGAAGACGCTAAGAACGATCCCGTTAAAAAAGCTGGATTAATTAGAGATATGGTAAACAGTATTTCTAAAATTCCTGATCGCATTCAAAAAGAAATTTACGTTCAGGAATGTGCGAGAATAATGGATATTAGTGAAGAAGTGTTGTTTAGCACCTTGGCGCAAATAGGTAAAAAGGGACTTCAAGATGCGAATAAAGCATACAAGGAAGAACAAAAAGCATTTGATGTTATTCAGCGTAAAACTCCGACAAAAAAGGTAGACGTTCAATATGAATTGGAACGAAAAATCATAGAAATTTTGTTGCTCTATGGCAACAAAACGGAAGATTTTGAGGATTTGGTTTTAAAGGAAACTGAGAAAGGCGAATTAACGCTTGAGCCGGTTATACATCATGCAAAAGTATTTGAGAAAATATACTTGGATTTGCAAGAGGATGAAATGGAGTTTACGAATGAAAATTTCAGAGAGTTATACTACACCATCATTGATACCTTAAATCAAAACCCTGACTTTGCCATAGAAAATTTTGTAAATGGTGTTAATGAGCAAATGGCAAATGAGATTACAACAATTTTGATGAATGATGAGAAGTATCAACTTTCAAACTGGGAAAGCAAAAATATTTTCCCAAAAAGTAAATCACATGGAATTCCACAATTGGTTAATGAGACCATTTTAAGCCTTCGTTGTTTTTTAATTGATCAAAAAGTATCAGAATTCAAGCAAGACACTCAGGATCCGGAGAAACACAATAAAACACTATTAGAAGATGTTTTAAATTACTCAAATTTAAAAATGTTGTTGTCTAGAAAATTAAATCGTGTGTTGTAATTAGCCTAATTCCAAATGGCGAGCTTGGTTAATCAAATCGACCAAATTAGTCACATTAAGTTTTTTCATGAGTCGAGCTTTATAAGTGCTAACCGTTTTCTCATTAATATCGAGTTCTTCAGCTATTTCCTTATTGCGTCGTCCAGAAGATAAAAGTTTTAAAACTTCAACTTCGCGAGTAGAGAGTTTTTTATAAAGTTTGCTTGGTTTGTTTCCACGTTCGTCAAAAGCAAGACGCTGTGCTAAGTTATTACTAATGTAAATACCACCACTATAAACTTTCATAATGGCATCTTTTATAGTTTGTGTACTTACAGTTTTGGTTAAGTAGCCTGAAGCTCCTGCTTTAATGGTACTTACAGCATAAATTTCTTCAGGATGTGAGCTAAACATAATCACTTTAACGTCGTGATATTCTTTTTTAAGTGTTCGCAGCGCAGTAATACCATTAAGTTCGGGTAAATCTATTTCAGATAACACAACATCAACTTTTGTTCTGCCAACAAAATCAAATAATTCTTTTCCAGTAGTGACACTTCCAATAACTTGAATGTCTGGTGAAGATTCGAACAGCATTTTTAATCCTGTTCTAATGATAGGATGGTGATCTGCAACCAATACCTTAATCATGATGAGTGTTTTTTTAAATTGTTATAACCAAAGTCCACAAATACATAAGTAGAGTTTAGGGTTGTTTTAATTAAGCAGATTGTCTCAAATTTAATAAAAAAAACAACGCAAGACCTTAATAAATAATGAATTTTGTAAGAATTATTTTAAATTTTTAGGAATTTCACAAATTGGAATAGGTATCATTTTGTGCTTATTCCCTGAATTATAACGTTTAAAAATTTCAAATACTACTTTTTCACGACCAGAAAAATCACTCGCAGTTTTACCAAGATCATTCATTTCCATAGCCCATTCCAATTCGTCATAATTGGCGCCAATTTGGTCCTCATCACTTCTTGCATCACCAAATAAACCATCACTTGGTGCAGCATTCATAATAGATTCAGGCACCTTTAAAAACTTACCAATATTATAAACTTCAGATTTTAAAAGATCAGCTATTGGACTCAAATCTACACCTCCATCACCATATTTTGTGTAAAAGCCAACTCCAAAATCCTCTACCTTATTTCCTGTTCCAGCAACCAATAGTCCTAATAATCCTGCGTGATAATATAACGTCGTCATACGTAAGCGTGCTCTTGTATTGGCTAAAGCCATATCAACAGTTGTCTGTTTGCCTTCTAATGAAACTTCGGTTTTAAACTCTTCAAAAACTGGAGTTAAGTCAACTTTAATATCACTCACATTTGGAAAACGTGCTTTCAATTGTGCAATGTGTTCTTGACCTCGACTTACATGACTTGCAGCTTGATGAATTGGCATTTCAATACAAAGCACTTGTAATCCGGTTTTAGCACATAAGGTTGAGGTAACAGCGGAGTCAATACCTCCAGAAATACCAATCACAAAGCCATTTACTTTGGCATTTGTGGCATAATCCTTAAGCCAATTTACAATATGATCTACAACTTTTTCTGTTTGCATGAAGTTTAGTTTTTAAGACAAAGAATGGTACATTTGCAAAACAAAAATAAACGAATAGAATAATTAATAAAAATTATTACCGTTTAAGTTTGATATTGATAAATTATGCGTAACCTATTAAGTTTCCTTGTTGTAATCTTGCTGTGTTTTCAGTCTTGTGAAAATGATAGTAAAGTTGAAAAAGAAATAACTAATATTGATATTGATGTTCAAGTAGAACGTTTTGAAAAACTATTTGCTGAAGCTTCTCCAAAAGACTTGCCCAAACTAAAAGCCCAATATCCTTTTATGTTTTCAAGACAATATCACGATTCCATTTGGATAGCCAGAATGCAAGATACTTTACAGCAAGAGATGTTTTCTGAGATACAAAAGAAGTATGCTGATTTTACAGAAATTAACGACGACATAAAGAGCCTTTTTCAGCACCTTAAATATTACTATCCAGCGTTTAGGTCACCTCGAGTTATCACTCTAATTAATGATGTTGAGTACAGAAATAAAACCATAGTAACAGATTCTATCGCCTTAATTGCTATTGATAACTATTTGGGTAGCGATCATATGTTTTATGGGAATATTCAGAAGTATATTAGGCAAAATTTTGAAGCGCCACAAATTGTTTCAGATTTAGCAACGGAGTATGCTCAACAACAAATCTATCAACCATCACGAAAATCACTCCTAGATGAAATGGTGTATTTTGGCAAAATACTTTACTTTAAAGATGTCATGATTCCGTTTAAATCTGATGCCGAAAAAATTGGATACACGCAAGAAGAATTGGATTGGGCCATTGAGAACGAACCTAATATATGGCAGTTTTTTGTTGAACGAGAATTATTGTTTGAAACCGATCCAAAATTAGCAGGACGATTTATAAATCCAGCACCTTTTACCAAATTTAATTTAGAGCTTGATGCTGAATCTCCAGGACGTTTAGGGCAATACATTGGTTGGCAAATTATAAAAGCCTATATGGAAAATAATGACGCAGACTTTAACGATATGTTGCAAATGGATGCCACAGAACTTTTTAATAAATCAAAATTTAAACCACGCAAATAATGGCAAATACACATACATCTAAAATTGAATTGAATGTAGAATTAGATGAAAACAGAATCCCTGAAAAACTTACTTGGTCTGCACAAGATGGAGGCATTACCAATGAAGAAGCAAAAGCAATGCTACTTTCGGTTTGGGATAATAATGCTAAAGAAACCCTTCGCATAGATTTGTGGACAAAAGACATGCCTGTTGATGAAATGAAACAGTTTTTCCATCAAACATTAATAGCTATGAGTGATACGTTTAATCGTGCCACTCAAGATGAAAAAATGACAGCAACCATGAAAGATTTTTGCGATTATTTTGCCGAGAAGTTAGAGCTTAAGAAGTAATTGATTATACATGGCTTAAGTTTATCTTTCGTTAGTTTTCATCCTTTTTATATACTACTGGATCTCTATCCATCCATTGGGTTAAAACTTTGTTTGCAGTATCATCATCACTACTAAAATCAAAGGTTTGGTTCCAGTTAATAGCATAAAAAAGAGAATTATTCAATTGTACGAGTTCCGATTTTGCTCCGCCATACCCTGTAATATATAAAGATTCATTAGCATAACTAATTTCTATTGGTGGAACAGCTTTATTAGTGTAGCTTCCAATGTATCTGCTGTATAATTCTTTTTCGGGTGTGAGTTCATTAAAATTAAATTGATATAAAACCTTATTCAAAAAATTGAGTAAGTTCTTTTGGTGTCTGGCTCTTGCGTTTTCCCATCTTGTTTTTTGAATAAAAAAGGCCAAAAATGATTCATTTTCATAAAGATTCTTAACTGCTATTTCTTTTTCTTGTAAATTGTATTTCTTTTTAAGATTAATAGAACCCCTAGTATCAGTATCGCTTAATGGGGAAAAAAAATCTTTCGAAGCAGTCATCATTAAATTTAAAAGATTATCAGATTTAGCTTCATCTTCAAAACCAGCTTTGTATTGTGAAGATAAGTTGCCCAAAGCATTGAGCAATTCCTTATTTTTAATGATCGACGTTTTTCCGGAACCTATTATTGCATCGTAACTTCCGAGAATAGCTTCCTCTCGATGGTGTGAAAAAGCACCTATCCTAATATTTTTTCTAATGGTATCCGGATGAATCGAATAGTCTTTAGCCTCTATAGCATCTATTAAATATCGAGAACTTAAAATCATTTTTTCTTGATTTTTTATAGTTTCAAGAAAATTTAACCGTGTTGCTGTTAAATCTTCTTTGAGGTCTGAAAGAATTAAGGCTTCTTCATTTTTCTCTTTTCTTAGTTCATTACTATTGTTTATCTGTAGAGCGATTACTATACCAATAACGACTAGAATAATCTCGCCAATGGCATATTTAAAATACTTTGCAGTTTTGTTTTCCATGAGCAAGTTTTGCCTAATTTTTCGAAAGAATTTAATCATTGGTCTTTAGGTTGTGTTAATCGAATAATCTCATTGATGTGATTTTCTATGGGTTCTTCCTCTATGGCGCTGATAATACCTCTTAGATTATCTCTTCGGGTTATAATCATATTTTGAAATTTTATCGAATTTCTTGCGGCTAGGTTCATTACTGTGTCTTTTTGTGTATAATCGAATACATCTCTGTAATAAGGCCAAAGGAAGTCATTCAAATAACCATAGTATGTGTTTTCATCTTCTTTATAGTCGCGAAAAACATCTTTCCAGGAGACTAGGTATTTCTGTAAATTTTCATCTTGAATTAATTGAATAGCATTTGAATTGACAACAGATTCTATAGAGCTAGAATATGGATCATAGGTCATTCCTTTTATTTGTAAGTTGTATTTCTTATAAGCTGCATACTTTAGAGAATCATTATTTAAAGGAAACAAAGCAATCAATTTTTCCAAGCCGTTAAGCGCTCGATAGTGAATGGCTTTCAGAGAATCAAAACCCACTTTATTATGGACAAAATCTCTATGGATATTGTCTAAAAGTTTGCGCTCGCTAATGCGGTCTTTGCGTTCTTGATTCCAGTTGCTTACTTGTAATGCTAGCAGTATCCCAATCATGACCAGCACAATTTCGCCAATGGCATATTTAAAATATTTGCCTGTTTTGTTTTCCATCAGCAAGTTTTGGCGAATTTTTCTAAAGAATTTTATCATCGGTTAGTGGTTGGTTATAACGACATATAACTTGTTAGATAAGTAACTAAGATACTATTTTATTTAAACAACAATTAATTATCATCATAATGAACCTTGTTCTTGGTAATTGGCTATACATTAATTAAATTACGCTAAGAAATAACCAACCAAAAACAAGATTTTATCATGTACAAAAATCATCTTGCCTTCGCCTTATTAGTTTTCATTACTTATTTTTTTCAACCTTCCAATAGTTTAGCACAAACAGACCAAAAAGAGGCCTTAACCAAGGCAGCTTCATCGCTTAAATTACGCGGTATTGGTCCTGCTGTAATGGGAGGACGTATTGCAGATATTGCAGTAAGCACAACAGATAAAAACACTTGGTATATTGCTGTTGGTTCTGGTGGTTTATGGAAAACTACTAATAGAGGGATTTCATGGCAACCTGTTTTTGATAGTCAGAAATCGTATTCTATTGGCACAGTCACTATTGACCCAAACAATTCAGATGTGATTTGGGTTGGAACTGGTGAAAATGTTAGTGGTCGTCATGTGGCTTGGGGAGATGGCGTGTATAAAAGTTTAGATGGTGGAAAGACCTGGAATCAAATGGGTCTTGAAAAATCGGAGCATATTGGTAAAATTCTAGTTGACCCAAGAAACAGCGATGTTGTATTTGTTGCTGCCGAAGGACCTCTCTGGTCTTCAGGAGGTGAACGCGGTTTATATAAAACCATGGATGGAGGAAAAACATGGCAATTGACACTTAATATTGATGAAAATACTGGAGTTACAGACATAGAATTTAATCCATCAAATCCAGATGTGATGTATGCAGCAGCTTATCAGCGTCGTAGACAAACCTGGTCGCTTATGGCTGGTGGACCAAAATCTGGCATCTATAAATCTACTGATAATGGTGACACGTGGAGACAAATAAAAACAGGATTACCTTCAGGAGACATTGGTAAAATCGGATTGGCAGTAACTCAAGCTAACTCTGAAATTGTATATGCAACTATTGAAGCCAATGATAGTGAAAAAGGCTTTTATAGATCTTTAGATAAAGGCGAAAGTTGGGAAAAACGAAACAGTTATATTTCTGGAGGAACAGGACCACACTATTATCAAGAAATTGAAGCATCACCGCAAAATCCTGAATTAGTTTATCAAATGGATGTATTCTATCATGTTACTCGTGATGGCGGAAAAACGTTTGATTATTTAGGAACTGGGCGCGAAAAACACAGCGACAATCATGCCCTTTGGATTGATCCAGACGATGGAAATCATTTAATTTCTGGAACAGATGGAGGCTTGTATGAATCCTATGATAAAGGTACCACTTGGCGCCATTTTGAAAATCTTCCCATCTCACAATTCTATAAACTCGGACTCGATAATTCTGAACCATTTTACAACATTGTTGGAGGAGCTCAAGATTTAGGGACTTTAATTGGTCCATCAAGAACTATGAATACTGAAGGTGTTCGCAATCAAGATTGGTATGTACCACTTGGTGCAGATGGTTATGACTCCGTATTTGATCCTGAAAACCCAAATATTGTGTACATGGAAATTCAAGAAGGAACTTTGCATCGTCTCGATAGAACCACTGAAGAAGTTATTAATATTCAACCGCAGCCTGAACCTAACGATCCTCCAGAACGCTGGAATTGGGATGCGCCAATTCAAATAAGTCCTCATAATAACAAACGCATTTACTTTGGATCGCAACGTGTCTGGAAAAGTGAAAATCAAGGCAATTCATGGACACCAATAAGCAAAGATTTAACGACGAATACCAATCGCTACGAATTAAAAACCTTGGATAATCGAGTATGGAGTGTTGACGATCTACATGATACTGGAGCTATGTCTAAATACGCAACGCTAACATCGATTTCAGAATCGCCTAAGGTAGAAGGATTGTTGTACACTGGTTCTGATGATGGACTTGTTCATGTAAGTGAAGATGGTGGGCAAAATTGGAGAAAAAGTGCACTGCCAAAAGTGCCAGAGCGCTCTTTTATAAATGATATTGAAGCTTCAAACCATGATGCTAATACTGTTTTTGCTATTGCAGATGCTCACAAATTTGGTGATTATAGTGCCTATTTATTTATGAGTGCTGATCGTGGTCGCACTTGGAAATCTATTGCTGGAGATTTACCAAGCAATACCATTGTTTGGGTGATAAAACAAGATCATGTTGATGAAAATTTATTGTTTATAGGAACAGAATATGGTATTTATTTTTCGCCAAATAAAGGTACTAATTGGATTAAACTAAATGCTGGAGTTCCAACCATTGCGTTTCGTGATGTGGAATTGCATCCACGAGACAATGATTTGGTTGGAGCGACTTTTGGTCGTGGTTTCTATGTGCTTGATGATTATTCTCCATTGAGAGACATCAGTAGTGCTATAAAAAATAAGGTCAACACAATGTTTTCAGTGAGAGATGCTTGGTGGTATATACCAAGTGTGCCAATGCAGGCGAAAGGTAAACCTAGTCAAGGAACAACAAGTTTTGCTGCTGAAAATCCACCATTTGGAGCAGTATTTACCTATTATTTGAGTGATGTTCCTGAGACTGCAAAAACAGAACGTAAAAATTCTGAAAAAGCGTTAAGAGAAAAAAATGCCAATATTCCGTTTCCTGGTTGGGAACAATTGTTTGAAGAATCAAAAGAAGATGAGCCACAAATATTGTTGTTAGTAAGTGACGAAAAAGGTAATCCTGTTCGTTGGATTAAAGGTTCAGCAAAAAAAGGAATGCATCGTGCAAATTGGGATTTAAGATTGCCTGCTCCTGATCCAATTAGTTTATCGCAACCAGCGTTTAAACCACCTTGGGCTGGAGATCCTGAAGGTCCACGAGCTGCTCCTGGTAACTATAATGTAGCACTGTTTGTTGCTCATAATGGAATGCTAAAAGCACAAGGAGAGCCTCAAAAATTCACAGTGAAGCCTGTTCCATCTATAGCGACTAATACTGATTTTAAAACCATCGCAGAATTTCAAGCAAAAACTAGAGAAATGCTAAGACAGATTTCAAGTGCTGGAAGAACAATGGGTGAAGCAAGTAATCGAATAAGACACATGCAAGCTGCATTATTAGAAACTCCAAAAGCGACACAAAAGTTGTTCGCAGTTTTGAATCAACTGGAACAACAGTTAGCCGAATTGAGAAAACGACTTTATGGTGATCCTGTTCGTCAAAGGTTGAGTGAAAATGCAGCACCTTCCATTCAGTCAAGAGTAGGACATGTTGCTTATGGACATTGGGAAACCACACAAAATCCAACGGAAACATTTAAACGCAGTATTGAAATTGCAGAAGCTGATTTTAGTAAATTCCGAGTAGATTTGAGTGCTTATAACAAGGCATTAGAAGCGTATGAAACAGCATTGGAAAAAGCAGGAGCGCCATATACACCTGGACGAAAGTTTGATTAATACAGCATTAGGAGTATACTAAAAGTGTATTTGGGTAATTTGATCAGAAATTTGGCCTTAAGAATTATTAAGATTTGCAATAAAATATAGTACAACAATGTCAAATATTAAAAATCGCGATAAGGTGCATCTAAAAATGCATTGGCTTCTTGTTCAGCGAACTTTGCTTTTGTACTGTCCCAGTGTAAGGTTCTATTTGGGAATCGTTGGGCAATTACGCCAAGTAATATAGTTTCGGTTAGACGAGATGCATATGAGAAAGGAGCTGAACATTCATCCTTACCTAAACAGGCATCTACAAATTGATGATAGTGTTTAGGAGCTTCGGTTTCATAATCTCGAATGGGTTCTTCTAAATTAAATTGTGAGACATCCATTTCAACATAATTTCCATCTACGATAAGTTTAGGTATTAATTGAAAATGCGGTAAATATAAACGTCCTTTTTCACCAACAAACATAGCACCTTGATCGTGAAGTATTTCATTCTCTGGCAACATTAAATCCTCATGTTGCGCAGGAGCACCTTCACCATCATACCAGATCCATTTTAAATGTTCTGTGGTATACTTTGTTCCAGGAAATTCGTAAATGACTACATTTTTTTCTGGAAATCCAAATCCTGTTGGTTGTCGGCATTCCGTTTTAATAGCATTCGGGACATCCAATGCTAATGCATTGTATGGTGTGTCAAAAATATGAACTCCCATATCACCTAAAGTACCACAACCATAATCTAATACTTTTCGCCAATTAAAAGGATGATAATGTCCTTCTTTATATGGACGCTCAGGAGATGTGCCTAACCAAAGATTCCAATCTAAATGATCAGGAACAGGATCAGACCCTTCTGGAGCTGCACCATCGTATCCCCAATTTTTAGGAGACCAAGCATGAACTGTATTTACTTTGCCAATAATACCAGACTGAATTAATAAGGTTGCTAGTTTATAATCGTAAAAGGAATGTACTTGAATCCCCATTTGTGTTATTAAATTTCTGTCTTTAGCCATTTTATGCATGGCTCGAGCTTCGGTAACGTGATGTGTTAAAGGTTTTTGACAGTATATTGCTTTATTCATTTCCATAGCCATTAGTGAAGCAGGTGCATGGGTATGATCTGGAGTAGATATAACAACGGCATCAATCTCATTTTCCAGTTCTTTGAGCATCACACGATAATCCTTATATGCTTTCGCATTTGGAAACATTTTATGTGCAACGTCAAGATAATTAGAATCTACATCGCAAAGGGCTACGACATCCACTGATGCATGAGAAGATATCGCTTTCAAATCTTCCATTCCCATTCCACCAACACCTATGTGAGCGGTTCTGATACGTCCTGGGACATTATTTTTACATGAATTAAAAATTGGTAAAGGCATAAAAGCTATTGATGATGCTATAGCAGATTTTTTTATAAAATTTCTTCGTTTCATTATACAGCTCTGGAATTATAGTTTTTTAATTTTTATGTTTTTAAACCACAATGGACTGTCATGATCTTGAAGTCCAATAAAACCAGTTTTAGAGGTTCCATAATTTGGATAGTCTTTCCATTTTCCTTTGTTTTTTCGTTCTTCCCAATCTTCTGACCATGGTACAAAAGACAATACTTTTTTACCATTTAACCAATGTTCTACCAATTCTGGTGTAAAAATGATTCTTGTAGTGTTCCATTCGCCAGCAGGTTTGGTGATTTTTACATTATTATCTGGAACATACATGGCATAATCCGCTGCAGTTTTTTGCCATTCTTGTAAAGTTGCATTATTAATTTCTTCCCAACCCAAATCATCTAATAACTGATATTCTGGGCCAATTTGTTCTAAAGAACTATAACCTTCTTTTAAGTGATAAAACACACCACTATTACCACCAGCTGGCAGTTTCCACTCTAAGTACAATTCAAAATTATCAAACTCTTCTTTTGCATAAATGATATCTTTTCCGCCCTCTTTTTCAGATTCTAACTTCTTTTCAGTATCAAAAGTTAAAGCACCATCGTTAATAACCCATTGTGCCGGAAGTGATTCTCCATTATAGGCTCGCCATCCATCTGTTGTTGTTCCATCAAATAGATAAATCCATTCGTCTGATTCTGGTTTTGCTTCATTTTTACAGGCAGTAATTAGGATAACTAAGGAGAATAGTAAAAGATTGTATTTCATTTGTTGCTTCATATTGGTGAGTTGAAAACAGTCTAATTTACAAAATATAGTTTGGTGAATTACAATCTGAAAAAAATTATATATTAAATCAAGTTTTGATTTTAAGTTTGTTTTTGTATGGTTTTAACCAAACTTCATACATAAAAAAGCCATATACGATGGTATATTCTAATGCTATAATCCATAGGTTTTCCGACTTATTGGCATTTCCTATTTGTAAATAAGCTAAATAGCTTAGGATGATTGCAAAACTCCAAGCCAAAGGAAATTTGTATTTGGTAAATATGGAAAGTATGAGAAGTGTAGCAACATACCATGGATGTACAGTAGTGGCAGTAAAAAAGTAAAACGATAAGGCGATAAGCATTGCAGAAATGAGATGAGTCATTGATGAATTCTTTCGGAAGAAAGCCAAGGCAACAACAAAAAGAAACACAATGATTGCTGTTATTGTTCCAATGATGGCAATTTCGTTGTAACCTGTTATAGCGTAACCAATTTCTCTGGCTATGTAATATAAGCTCGCATTGAATTCAAAATTTTGAAACCACAAACCAACTGTTTCTGCATAATTACTCACAAATTGCAATGAGTAAAATGGTAGAAATAATAAAATAGTAGTGGTTCCTACAATGGCATAAAATGACATTAATTTTGTTATCTTCAACTTAGTTGAAGTTTCTTTTTTTGTAAACCATTCATAGAAAAGAGGTAGAAATAACAAGGGAATCAACTTAATGGATACAGAGCAAGCAAACACAACAGCAGCAAGTTTCCACTTTCCAGAATGAAGCAAATACAAACTCCACAATAAAAAGAAAATCATGACACCTTCAAAGTGTAAATTTCCTGTAAGCTCAATAATGATAAGCGGATTCAGGATATACCAAAAGATGTTGTGTGCAGGTAATTTTAGTTTTTCTAATAGTTTTTGTCCAAAATGCAGTGTACCAAAATCAGCAGCAATAATAATGAGCCTTAAAACCACAGCA
>Ga0208018_100111_pt1 | contig 30357 bp, 65 predicted proteins | sample 31_taG_FD_184105 | JGI IMG/M metagenome (GOLD analysis project Ga0208018, IMG submission 184105) | Marine viral communities from the Gulf of Mexico - 31_GoM_OMZ_CsCl metaG (SPAdes) (version 2) | ecosystem: Environmental > Aquatic > Marine > Oceanic | place: Gulf of Mexico | collected 2015-07-12 | reverse complement strand
CAAGTCCTGCTTGGCCGCGTTTATTTAGCTCATCTTTAAATTTTTGTTCACGTTTCTGTTGTTCAGATAGTTTTTTTATTTCCATCACCCATTCCTCAACGAAGCTTTAATAAACCATGCCGCCTTGAAGGCTTCACCAACAAGCTCAGCCATGTAGTTTTGGATATCTACAGCACCTACCTTGGCAGCAACAGGCTCCAGCTTTTTAGCTTTCATACCAAGCTCCTCAAGGTTTTTGTAGTAGGTGCCAAGCATTTCCTGTGGTTTATAGCTGGTGCAGTGTTTGAACTCTGGACTTGCGTCCATCAAACCGTTATGGCACATCGGCAGCAAGTAGTCCATAGAACGGACAAACTCACCGATCTTATCGAATTGGTCTTGATGTGCTTCGTATTGCTTGCCAAGAAACTTGTGAACACTCAAAAAGTTTGAGCACTCATAATTGAAATGCAGGAGATGAGATTGCACCTGGAGCTGGTGGACATATGCCATCAAGTTAATCAATTGCTGGATAAAGCTACCAACATTGTTATTACCCTTGGACTTACTAGGTGCTTTGGGTTTTGGTTGTGCTTGAGGCACCACTTCAAGTGTGGGGGGCTGTTGCAGTTGCGGTGCTTCGGGACCAGGGGTATACATAACTTTTTGCCAGTACAACTAGTTTATCAGCGGCTAACTTTTTCCCAATCTAAGGAAATGTAACCAGAGTGTCCGTTACCCAGGTCGTTAACGTATCGAAGAGTAGTCATTTTTATTTTTATTGTAGCCCACGAACCTGTAATGACTGTTAGAATGAGAAAAGATAGAAAGCCCTCAAATGACGCTTATAAATCAAGGGTGGAAAGTAAAGGTTACAAACGATTCCTCCAACCCTGCAACCGTATCAGGAACCATCAATGCTTTACAGGGTCTTTCGATCCCCGAGCACGACTACATCGACCTCAGCTACACCGGCAGCAACCTCACCGGCGTGGTCTACAAGACCGGCGGATCAGGCGGCACCACGGTTGCGACGTTGACGCTGGCCTACGACGGCAGCAATAACCTGATCTCCGTCACCAAGAGCTGAGTCATGGGCGTCAAGTTCAACCCCTTTACAGGCAACCTTGACCTGATCGACACGACAGCAGCCGCTGGTGCCGACACGCAGGTCCAATTCAACAACGGCGGCAACCTCGCCGGCAGCGCCGATCTCACCTGGGACGACACCGGCAAAGAGCTTGGCATCGGCGGCGACATCAACCTGGATGACGGCGGCACCTATGCCACCACGCTGCAACTGATCACGCCCACGGCGAATCGCACGATCAGTTTCCCGGATGCCACGGGGACCGTGGGATTAGTGGGAGGGGCTAGTGGGCAGCTCATTTACAACAATGCCGGAGCTTATGCAGGAGCACCGAGCACTAGCGTTGGAGCCACCGGCAACATCACGCTAAGCCTGGCAGGCGCTGCGAGCACGCCTCCTGTGTCGCTAACTGGCACTTGGTTCAGTGGTGGCACCAGCACCACCACCAAGCCTCAGCTCCTCATCGAACCCAACGGCACCACCAGCACTGCGTGGAACACCAGCGGCACTGGTCTTGGTGTTAATGCAGCGAGTGGGTTCACGGGGCGATTAATTGATTTACAGTTGAATGGAACCAGCGTATTCCATCAAACTGCTGGCGGCTTGCTGAAATTTGGATGTGGTTCTTTTGAGCCTTATTCAAACGGATTTATTGTCACTACAAATGCAGCGGCTAGTGCATACTCTGGCTACTGGGGCAGTGATAAGCTGCAAGTCGCCCCTGCCGTCAACATTGCATGGGGAAGCGCAAATGGGTATGACGGTAGTTCTTTAGTACTTGCCCGCGACGCCGCCGGCATTCTCGCCCAGCGCAACGGCACCAACGCCCAAACCTATCGCCTCTATAACACCCTGACGGGGAACGATGTATCTGCCACTGGCAATTACGAACGTGCGTTCCTGCAGTGGAACAGCAGCGTCTTTGAAATCGGCACAGAAGCTGGCAGTGGTGGCGGCTCCGAACAGCCTGTTCGTATCACTGCAGCAACGCTGAAGCTGCCAAATCTCCCCACTTACGCCGACAACGCAGCCGCCACTACTGGTGGGCTCGTCGCTGGCGATGTTTACAAAACCGCCACCGGCGAACTCCGTATCACCGTCTGACGATCATGACCACAATTTCTCTCACTCTCACCGACCGTCAATACGACGGTTATGTCATCGCCGCCAACGGTGCCGGCATGACTCCTGACGCGCTGCTTTCTGAGTTTGTCTCTCAGCAAGGCGCACACTATGCCAATGACTTCCGCGTTGGCATCATCACCGGCGCTGCCTTCGTGGCACGCTTCACACCCCAGGAGTACAGCGACATCATGGGCGCTGCTGCCAGTGATGAGGAAGTGTCTGGCGTTGTCGATCAGCTCACTGCTGCCCCCACCGTTGCCTTGGATGACCCTCGCATCCGCCCGGGTCTTGAGCTGCTGGTAAGCAAAGGGCTACTGGACGCTGCACGAATCCCCGAGATCGTTTCGTATCAACGCCCAGAGCCACAGGGCACAGACACTAATGAGCCTGGCGAGGTAACGGTATGACGCTGAAGATTAGTGGAGACATCACTTTGCGCAATGGATTTCAGTGGAATGAAACCGTCTGGAACCCATCAATGCTGAGCCCAGCACTATGGCTAGATGCGGCTGATGCAAGCACAGTGACGCTTAATGGCAGCACAGTTAGCCAGTGGCGCGACAAGAGCGGCAATAGTCGTCACGCTAGTCAAGCAACAGCGGCATATCAGCCGACCTACACGACATCGGCTTACAACGGGAAGCCCGGCATTGAATTTGACGGAACTAGTGACAATCTCGCTGTCAACTATAACTACACCGGAAACCAAGCAACGGTTTACGCGGTTGTTTCTCTGCTTGCCGGTGGGCCAGAAACCCAGTGGGTTTTCAGTTCATACGGTGGCTTAGCTGGAACTCCACTTGTTGCCCCAATGTGGGCAATAGCGGACCAGATAAATGATTGGGGAACTTATACCGACAAATTTGAATCGGGTGGCGTTACCCTGACGGAAGACGGAACGCCCTATGCTCTTGGGTTAGTTTCTGACATAAGCAATTCAGTGCTTGACGCTTACACCAATGGGTCTAGGACTGCGCAGATTGCGACAAGCGCAAGATTTTCAGGTGCGGGCGCAAGAAATTACATCGGTGCTGAGGTAGAAGGCTCTAACCGGTACTTGAAGGGAAGAGTCAGCGAAATCGTCCAATGCGAGGCTGTTCTGCCCACCATTGACCGCCAAAAACTAGAAGGCTACCTAGCCCACAAATGGGGCCTCACCGCAAGCCTACCCGCCGGCCACCCGTACAAAACCGTAGGACCGACACCATGACACACCCACAAGACGATGCCACTACTGCTGATACGGAGGTGATCAAATGAGCTGGATTATTACGGGGACGGAGAAGACGCCTATTGACCCTGTCTTCAATAATGTCTCTTTGCTGCTGCATGGTGATGGCACCAACGGCAGCACGACGATTACTGATAGCAGCACGACGCCTAAGACTGTCACTGCTGTAGGCAATGCTCAGATCAGCACGGCGCAGAGTAAGTTTGGTGGGAGTAGCTTAGCGTTTGATGGAAGTGGTGATTATTTAACTATTCCGAGTAATAGTGATTTTAATTTTGGAACAGGTGATTTTACTATTGAAGCTTGGGTATATATCAACTCTCTTCCTTCTGGTAATGGATATCCCAATGCAAATTGGATAGTTGGATGGGGTCCAGGAAATTCTAATCCAGGCTTTGATTTTGCGATTGGTAGCACAAATATAATTCTAGGTATTAGCAATTTTGCTTCTCCAACAATCTCGGTTTCTCATGGAATATCCGCTGGTCAATGGTATCATGTTGCTGCCACTCGGTCTGGTAGCACGGCTAGAGTTTTTGTTGATGGTGTAGAAAAAGGTTCAGCAACAACTTCAGAAACTGCATCAACAAACCCAAATGGTATTGCAATCAGCGCAGCAGAACCTACTGGTTCTACATCAGGAAATCTTAACGGCTACATCGACGAACTCCGCATCACCAAAGGCGTCGCCCGCTATACCAGTAATTTCACCCCACCAACTGCGCCGTTCCCTGACTTCTAGCCACCCATCGTAGTCGCAATGGTTACTGCCCCGAGCTCGGTGAACTGAAATCCGGCCTCGGGTCTCGCCCTGTCCGCACCACCGCCACGGCGCGCCGATAGAAGTCGCAGTCCGTTTTGCCCGCCTTCTCGAGAGCGGCCTTCACCTTCGCCCAGTTCTCCCGCGTGCGGGCAACCGGCACTACCCAACGGTTGCATCACACCTATACAGTGTTTAGTTTTTCTCTTTGTTTAAAGATTTAATATATTCCTCTCGCCACTTGGCACGCAGATGGCCGTAATCGCGAGGCTCAGTCACCTGTACGTCAGTTGTTTTACAAACACCACAAGTCCCTTGGTGATACGTGGCATAGTGATGTGGTGGTCCTACATAGGTACCTCGTTTGTACCAGGTGCCATAGCTCTCACCACAACTGTGGCATACCCACTGGGGGTACTCAGGATCGTTAGCGCGTGACATCAGTTCAATCCCTTGAGGCAATCAACAAGACTCTTTGCTTTGGCATATTCCTTGGCTACAATATCCAAATTTTGTTTTGCTGCTGCATAGAAAGCTTTATACAGATCTTGCCCCGTGAGTTCATTGGTGAATTCACAGATGGTATCTGCAAAATGCTCTTGTGCTTTCTTTGTCCAGTACGTTTTTGCGTACGTACTCACAACGTGTTGTGTATCATGCAACGACTCACGTGAATCCTTGGTAACAAGAGGCTCATCCATTTCAGCTACCACTTTATGTTTACGGTACCAGTCTTGCCATTGGTCGATGGCTTCCATTGGTTTTTCGTTAATGTCCATTGCAGTTAAAAGGACGCACCACTAGTGTGGCACGTCCAATAACAGAAGTGTGTTCAGTGTAAACCTTAAGACATAACTACTGGTTGTAGCTTGCCTTCTTCGTACAGACGGATAGCTTCCATCATTTCGAAGTAGCGATCACGCATGATGGGACCTGCTTCTCGAATGCAGAAGTCATGCCACAGACCAGTGTAGGTGCCTTTGATACCAGGAGGTGCATTTTCCCGTCCAGAGCACTTGTACAGGTGATCCATGAAGTCTGCTTTACGTTGCTCAGCTGTGACGTCCCAGCCAGCGAGGTAGTCAGTGTTCATCATGTCAGTCGTAGGATGCGATGCCAGTGAGGGAAGATGTTACACCAGTAACTTGACTCAGTTCAAAAATCATGTCGTGGATTTCATCCTGGAGAGAATCGGCAATACCCTCTGGTGTCTTACCAGAGAACGAGTTGTGTTCAATTTGAATCTCCACCTCAAAAGACAAGGTGAGTGTTGGGACGGCGACTGTGTCCATCGTTGTGTGTAATGACTTGCTTACCTTAGCAGGTATTAGTTCTTAAGCATGCGTTCTAAAGAACTTGTTTGGTTTTGCTGGTAATAACCAAGACGTTCTTGGATGATGTTGTAATACGAGATAGCACCATCAACCATTTCAACAGGATCCATTGATGCTGCAAGGTTTTCATTAGCAAGCATGGCTGCTGTCAAGATGACAACACCATGTTCCATTTTGGAACCAATCGTTGCAGAAAGAGGAGTCCCATCGTTGGTGAACCCAGCAATCAAACGATTTAAAACTTGGTCACCACCCATGGAACTCCTGTGCTAGTACTTCTATTGTACTAGCGTTTACTTAGCTGCTTTATCGCGTTGGATGTGATACCAATAGGCGTTGGCGGCATTCTGATGGAAGCGCTTACCAAGCAACAGCTTAAGCTTCTTCTCTTCTAGATCATCGTACTCATCAATCTTGTATGAGCACACACGATCACCATCCATGAGCATATCCATTTGGAGGCCGTTCATCTCCAACTGGAGATCAAAGTCTTTGAGGGCATGCTCATGACAGCTCATCTTGATGCGTGCATCTTCAACATCAATCGGCGCTGGAATCTTCTGGTAGAACGAATCCTGGATATTCGGATGATGCCATTTCCATTCGTGGTTCTCCATAGATTCGTTTGGTGCGGACGGAATATTCTTGGATGACTTTGACTCCAGAGGGGAGTTGTTGGCCTTCTTGATAGGCGCTGCGTATGGCATCGAGATTAGGGAGGACTTTAGTGGTTGTTTTGGGTTCAGTTCTGTCCGACAGAACTTCTCCTGATATTGAACGTAACACAACTCGCTTGGTTGTGGTGACGGTTTCCTCAATGCAATAACGTCGTCTTTCTTCAGTGTGCCAAAACTCCGGGTCCGAGGTGATCTCGACGGTAAGGTCCTTTTTCTTGACAAGGGTGAACTGATAGTTACGACCTGTAATCTTGTTCGAATCCAGTGGAAGGACCCGACGTAGGTAATTTAACAGGCCTTTGAGTGACTTGAGCTGCGACTCGTGATGCCGCTTGGCTTGGGTGATGAGCTCCCCTTCTTTCTTGATGCGTTCCAGTGCATCTTCATGGGCAGCCATTGCGTAATGGATGCGATCAACCTTTTCTGAGCGTAGGTTGGCACAAGCTTCAAGCTCTGCTTTTGCCAAGTCTTGGGACTCAGGAGTGAGAAGAGGCAGAGACTTTTCGAGAGCAGCATAGTGCTCGTATAGTTTGATGATGTTGAGATCTTTGAGTTTAGCTTGTGTGATTTGAGTTGTCATGGTTCAAGTCAGTTGAAATGAGCTTGGAACTTATTAAGTGCATAGGTCAGCAACACGCCTGCCGCTGCCCACAACAAATCTTTCATCACCGGAAGTAGGGTAGCAAACAAGGATTCAAACATGGTGTTGAGTTGAGGTGTGGTGAGCAGTTTTACGTCATGCTCAGGACGGTCTTGTTCCTTGGAAGACTTGGTCAGTCTACCACTGTTTGGTCAGTACCGAGGGCATTGGTCACGCCATTCAGACCAGTCGTTACGATCTCGGTCAACTTACCGATGTAATCGGTTAGTGCTTCGATCTTGGCGTCAACAGATTCCATGCGTGCAAGCAGCTCTTGCCTGGAAGGACTCAGCTCAAACAACACATCATCTTTGATTGCCTCGGGGTTGTTAGCCTTCTGGTACCGACGACAATCGTCGTTAGTTTGGTACACACATTCCTGGTACATATCAAGGACTGTTTTAAAGTCCACATTCCCAACACCTTTGGTGGTCAGGATGTTGCAAGTTTGCAGGTAAAGCTCAGCGGCAAACCTGACGTTATCTTCAAAGAACTCTTGGTACTGCTCTGTTGAAAGTCCGTAAGTGTCAATCGACATGATTAAAGCAAGCTTTGTAGAGTGCATCAAGTATAAAGGTTTTTTGACCTTCTTCACCAAGGTCAGTCCACCATTGAAGATCTGGATCTTTCTCGTCCCACTCGATGTGGATGGTACCGGATCCATCGTCTTCTTCGATGGATTCAATCTTCAGTTTGTTTATCGAGCTCGGATTGCACGCAGCCAATGAGTAGGTTTTCTGCATAGGTTTCACAATCAGTTTTGATCTCTGCACCTAGCTTAACAAGACTCCAGTAGGTGTCTTCGTCAACTTCAAGTTGCATGGTGTACTTGCCGTTGTGTAACATCATGTTTTTTGTAGGTGGTTTGGCAATTAAACCTAAAGCATAATCATATACATCCGATGTTAAACCATAATCAAGTTTGGGTGTCATTGCTTTTTGATAGCGGACTTAAGTTGGGGCAAAGCAACACCAGGGAATGGTACGTAGCCTGCATCACACATGTTAAAGAACAAATCCCATGCATCATGTTGCGTAAAGACTTCATTCTGTTTGTAAGTACGCCAATGTGTCAAGGGAGCCTGTGCCCCATGATTGGTATACAGAAGTACAAAGCGTCCATCACTGACGTGATCAGCAGGTGGGGCATACCACCAGGCCACACACTTCTCAGGTGTACCACTGGGGCTAGCATTCCGTGCTTCTGTGCGCTTACACAGTAGTTCACGGTACTTGTTAAACCAGCTCAGGTGGATGCACCAGGGTTTGAATCCTGTGATTTCGGCCTCAAAGTCAGATAGGTTGCTGAGCTGACGCTGATACGACCCACACGAACACCAAGGTTCACCCATGACAGGTACTTGTTCACCTTCCATGTCGCCGTCAAGATTAATGGGCCGATCCTGAAGCCGCATTCCGTCCGGTGCAACCAGATGGCCAAGATCCGTCTGATCGGACTGGAGCAGGTGGACAAGCTTTTGTTGTTCGGATACATGTATAAATTTGTCAGCCCAGTGAGCTTGAAGTTTTGCATGGGAGCTTAGGTGTCCGAGTGCGTGTGAATAGTTCCAGCCCTTAAACAGTACATAAGCATTGTTGTGCCATATACTAGGGCCACGATAATTGGGGCCAAGGTACGAAAAGAAATCCTTGAGACGGTGAGTGTGATTAGTGTAGGCGACCTTAACTACCTCCCGATTGTAAGCCTGCTCGCTACCATCGCGACGCACCACAATACAATCATCGCTTCGCAGATAGATGCCACCAATGTCGGTGTCATCGAAATCCTGGAACGCCCGTCCAAGATTAGTACGAGTGTAGATAGCAGCTTGCGCAGCGTTGAGTTCGGTCTGGAGTTGAGTTGACATGGTTGAGATTGAGTTGAGTTAGTGGTTGGTCCAGTAGTCCTGCTGGGCTTGGTCCTCCTTTGCTTTTTGGTACGCACCCTTGGCCATCCTATACGATCCATAGAGCGCAGCGGCCCATGCCGCAGGAGACGGTAACAAAAGTGCCACGGCTGTCGTGATAAGTGCCGTGGTAGCACCAGCCTTGACGGCTGCCTTCTCTTCAGGTTTCATGTGTTGAATTCGAAACAAATACTGTAGTTTAGCCCAGCAAACAATCAAACGATTAGAGTGTTAAAAACATTTCAAGTGATGTTGCAATTTGAAGCTGGTCCTGAGGAGATGTTTTGGCAAGAGAAAATGATACGCCAAATCAATGATTGCACCTCCATGGATGAACTAAAAGAAATTGCCGTGCTGCTGACAAAGATTGCAACAACACGGCAAATAGCAATCAAAGGACTTGTGAAGGATGCAATGGATCTGATGCAAGGACAATTCTCACATCAGCTCCCAAGTCAATCACAGTGAGTTATCCTCACCAGTCATTGGATCACGAGCAGGTAATGCTTTCACATCAACTGCATCCGTGATACGAGAAACCGGAAGAATCTCTACACCTTCCTTGATGCCATAAGCACCGCCGAGTTTATCGGCATCTTGCTTGGCATGTTGGTTGATGTAGTCCTGGAACATATCTTGATACTTCCAGGTGGATTCACGATCTTCATCAGGAATCGAAAGACGATTCAAGGATTCAATCGCATCTTCTTGCGTTGTGTAATCAGGAATTTCAAAGGATTCGATTGCGCAGATCTCTACGTTATTTGCACCGCGCATGTCATTAACAAGCACAGGAGCAAATACTGTGGTGGCATAAAACTTTTCGTTAAATGCCAAAGGAACTTCAGAGTCTAGTGCTTTGCTCAAGCACTTAGACATTTCCTTTTCATACATCTTGATCTTATCTGAGATATCAGTGCCATTCAATCCCTTGATGGTAAGTACCATTGGGATCTTATGAGCACGTTTATTATCCTTGGTAAGCACATAGACAAGGTACTTTGTACGTACAGCATACTTACGCTTATACATCTCACCTTTACTATTGGAAAGATCGGCTGCAATCTTGTCGTTTTCAAACAACTGCTTAATCTCTGGGTCTTCAAACGTACCAATCACTTGCCTCATCCCTGAGGTTTCCTCAACCATGAGGGGAGAACGTAAAAGGATTTGAATGCGAGGCTCAACGAAATTGAGTCCTTCTTCCACTGAAGTATTGGGAGCCATACCAAAAGTTTGCTTGTAGTCCCAGATAACTGAACCTGGAGCAAATTGATCTTCAGTGGCACTCCATCCACAAGTGTCAAGGTCTGACTTCCGCACGAACCAACCTCGTACCTTGGACTTATTGAGTGGCTGGATGGTAACGAGATTTTGGTATCCCGAGACAAATTCTTTGGATTGAAAAAGCTTGAAGGAATCAAGGCCACGTGTTGCAAGCGAAGTAGTTTTCTTAGTAGTCATGGAGCTGGTCATAGTCCGTTCGTTGTTTGATGATGGGCAGTTTAACGTCATGCCCAGGACGTATTATCAGTCAAGACCGATGAGATCATCCTGCTGCGCAGGAAGTCTTAACGGTTGCTGTGCTTCAAAGTAAGCCTCAGCTGCGTCTTGCATCACTGAATAAATAGAGTGCTCGCAATAACCACAGCCTTTGAGGAAATCAATGATGTGAGTAATGACATCATCGGCAACAACACCTTTAAATTCATAGAGAACTTTGGTGTGCTCATCCTCATAGAGGAGAGTGAATTGATCATGCGTTGGTGTCATTGATTTGTTCATAGTATTTGTCGCGAGCTAGAACAAAAATTTCGCCCACTTGAAAAGAAGCTAATGCAAGCTTTGCAATTTGAACATCAACTTCTTCTTTTTCATTAACCACATCAACATATTTATTGAGGTGATCCATGAAAAATTCGTAGGCAATTGCATCCAGCAAAGTAAGATTTCCGTTTGAATCAAACTCAACGTTGATTGGCATGATGTTCAAAAGGGAGGTTCGTCTGAATCAAAGTTGGGAGTAGAGCCGTACTGACCGGGGAGATCAGGCAGGCCACCACCAGAGGCTTGGTTCCAAGGGTCTGGTGATTCCTCAGCGGTCTTACCGCCCCATAGACTAGCAACATTCTCGGTGGAAGCCACCGTTGTTTGCGATGCCACAGGTTTCGTTTGAGACTCACTGCCCTTAGGTGCAAGCGTCATTTGCACGAGCTGGATCTTGGTAACAGACCGCTGTTCTTTGGTGTCCTTATCAGTCCATGCATCGGTAACAAGACGGCCACGTATGGTCAGACCAGTACCCTTGCGTGTGAAATTAACAAGGAGTTCAGCTTGATTGAACTTATCTTGTGCCGTGTTGATTGCATAGAAGTTAAACAGATCAGCTTGGTTGCGACCTGTATTAACTGAGAGTGTTTGGTTTGCAATCATCAAGCCATCAGCTGTTGTCTTGAAGGCACGTGCATCAGTTTGATCAATGTCCTTGATGCAACGACCGCTCAAGATGACGTCGTTGAAGATAGGGAATGATTCAGTAACTTCTGCAATAGATCCTCCATGGAGCGAGTGCGTTTTTGATTGGACATCAAACCGTAGCTTGGCGCCGTGAATATAGATACGTTGTCCTCGAACGTAGGTCTTAAATTTTTCTGCAGGCTTCCCGTAAACATGGAGGTCAAGGACAGTGGGTGCTTTGTTGCCAACAGGCGCAAGAACAACTTGCGCTACCTGGTTGGACGAAGATGCACTTGTGTACACCTCCCGTGAGGATTCATTGAGAATGACGTGAGCAGAAACAAAGTTCATCAATCTAATGTGCAGTGTTAAAGCAGTTTAACGTCATGCTTAGGACGGGGTCTAACGGTCAATGGGTCTGACTCCAGTCAGATCCTACACGAGAATCGCCTTGGATCTCGCATCGGAAGCCAAAGAATTTCTGTGCTTGGGGGAAGGCAGCCATTGCTTGGTCACGGATGCGCTCTGTGTATTCAGGGCGACAGATAAGTTGTACCTCATCGTGCACGAACAAGATCTGCTCCCAACCCTGTCCATAGGGCAGAGATAGGGCAGACTCAATGTTGTTATGGATGTTAATAACAACTTGTTTCATAAGAATTGCACCTGCTGATTGCAATAAAACATTCAATCCTTTGAATGCAGAACGACAATAAAGAACACGTCGATCCAAGCCAATTAAATGACCACGTGTTGAAATGTTTGCATCGATTTGATTCTTAAGTTCTTGTAATGCAGGCACACCTTTCATGAATGATTTAATTGCAGTTTTCCCTAGTTGGCGCAATGTTTCTTCATTTTTTTCATTCGGGTCTACAATAGTACCAGCCTTGAGGTGACCTGCTCCATATAGCACGGCATAAAGCAAACGCTTACTGATATCCCTGGTCGGCACACCAAAACGTTCTTGATTGTAAACGTGAATATCAATTTCAGGATCAGTAACCACACGTGCATATTCTCCCTCATCCCATAGGGCGAGGTATCCAGCTAAGCACCTAAGCTCCAGTGCTTTGGCATCGATACCAATCATGTCCCATCCTTCGGGTGCATGAAATAACGAACGACATTCTTTGCCGTAAGGTGAATAGCCCGCTGGCACTTGCGCCATATTGGGGTACCGATGAGCGCACCTACCAGTGACGCAACCATTAGTAACAACGTCACCGTGCATACGACCGCTGTCATTATTAACCAACTTGAGCCAAGCATTGTTGCCATCAGCAATCTGACCAAGACGTTTCTTAATGAGCATATATTCTGCCAGAGGCTTGGCTTCCGGGTAGGGCAGCTGCTCTAACACTTCGTCATTAAGAACTGGATTTCCTTTCTCAGTCGTTTTCTCTGGTTGCCATCCGTACTTTGCCTTAAGTCGATCAGCAATTTGGTCACGAGATCCAGGATTGAACTCTTCGCGTCGCACTTTTTCAAATGGTACTCCTTTGACATAACCACGAGTTTTGTTGTTGACCTTGGGAGTAAACCAAGTGCGATGTTCGATAGGTGGGAAAATTTCTTTTAGCTGTGCTTCAAGTTGTGCTTCTTTTGCTCTGAGATCATCCACCAGATCAAGGCATGCATCCACATCAAAAGGAACACCTGCTCTAATTTGTTTGTTAATTGCCAGTGCAAAGTCGTGCTCCAACTTAAGAGCCGGTTCCGGATAGTTCTCTTTGGAGATGTGTTTCCAGAGTTTTGTTGTGACATTAACGTCTTGGATACAGTACTCCAACATCTCCTCAGAATATTCGGAGAAGTCTTTGAAGCTGATCTTATGATCGGCCAAGCGCCATCCCCAGGCCTTAAGTGATGCGGATCCACGTAAGTTCTTTGGAACTTGCGGATATTGTTCGATGTCAAGGTCATACAGTTTTTCTTTAGGCCAAATGAGTCGTGTGCAGATGAGTGTGTCGATGATGCGTGCTTTGCTGACAAATGAATGCAGCTTTTGCAGAACTGGGATGTCGTAGAAAATTACGTTGTGGCCAATGAGAACATCAGCGGTTGCCAGATGAGCAATAGCATCAGCAATGCGATCAGGCCCATAACTAAAAGTTTGTTCGGCTGTAATGTCATGAATAACAATGCAGTGGATCTTGGTGACCACATCATAGAGTCCATCGCTTTCAAGGTCGAACACCAACCATTTCTCATTTGCGGAACTGGGCTTTATCGCAAACTTGGAGTTCTTTACTTGAGAGGTCTTCATCGTTGTCATTGATCCACGTCAAGATCTGTTGTGCACCCGCACGATACGGATGGGAAAAGATCTTGTTTAAAGCTACATCAGAGTCTAGTGGAATCAACTCAAACTTATTGCTTTCTTTGTTGGCAGTAATGGCATGTGGTGTACCCCACCGCCAACAAGCAATGACATAAGACATTGGGATCAGATGAAAGACGGTTGCATGTTACGTCATCCCATCTGATCCGCAAGGGTCTACAGATTATTTTTTGTTGGATGCGCCATAGCCAACAAACTTACCTTCCTTCTTACGCTTTGTTAATGCAGCCATTGCATCAGAACCAGCTCTCTGGGAGCCATGTACCAGGAGTGCGAATGGTTTGTCACCAAGGCAGTGGCTGTCATCGTGATCAATGCTGAGACCACGTTCAGCTGCTTCCTCTTCCGTATAGACAACGTATGCCACACGCTGGAACACCTCAGGGTACTTGGGGATCAAGTAGTCAAGTGCCCCACCGCATGATGCGGTGAGATAAAAGTTAGATGGAATCAGATCTTTTAGATGGTACCACATCCCAAGAGATTTGGTGTAGCTGTAGAACTTGATGTTAGGATGCTCTTGTGCTGTGAGGATCCAAGCTTTCATATAGTTCTCTGTCCAGTAGTCACCACTTTCGTGGATGCGGATGAGATCACGCTTGGGTTGTGCCAGTAGTGAAAGCTCGATTAGGTCGTGGATCAATGTTGCCTGATCACCATCCATGTACATGGTTTCACGGATGAGATCCCAGTTGTGCCAGCGAGCTTGACGCACAATAGGACGTGTCTCTGCCATGGCAGCAAAGCAACGGTACTCAGCTGCATCCGTGCCGTTGTACTGGGGTAGATCAGTGATCAAGCCTGTGGTGCGGTCAGCCATGGTCTTACAGACCCCAGCATGAGGACAAGCATATCCCGCTGGCAGATTGAAGATCAAACGATTCTTGAGCTTACCGTTGGCTGTGGAAAACTTGAGAAGTTTCATGGTTGAGTTGAATTGAATGATAAGAAGAACTAATGAGTGAGTTTTAGGACATCTCAGGTCCGCGCTTGTATCTCCTGAGAAAGACAGTAGCCGTGTGGGACCAGCTACTGTCACTCATCTTTCGTGTGCTTATATTCAAAGTCACGTACAGCAACACGTATACGACAAAGGACAGACTCTTCTGCTTTTTGGTTACCAGAATCTATCGAATGCAATAAAGATTTGCAAAGTAAATAAAAATGATCTTCTTTTAGCTTCAGCGTTTCTTTTTTGATTTGTTCTGTTTCCATTTGAAGTTGTTTGGTTTTGGTTTGCATTGGTTCAAGCCAACTTAAATCGATATCAGAGTAATTGTCTTTTGTCATGTGAGCTGGCTGCATCCTTTAAAGCGTTCACGTGATAAGCGAATAACAATCTGATCTCCATGATCTGGAATTTTACTTGGTCCTTGATGGACCAATACTTCCCAGACATGTGGATTGAGCTTCATCAGTGAGTGACAGTACTTAGTCATCAAAGATTCTTTGTCTTGACCTGGGGCATAAGACAAAACTTTCTTGTGTATGCCAAGTGGTTCATCTTCATTGTCTTTTGTGTAAGACGCAACCCAATAGGAAGAAGATCGAGTCGTTTGTTTAGTTGTGTTAAATCCTTTCATGATGATGAGTTGATCGGGCTACTTGCCCCAGCGGTCGAGAACGGCGCGGGCGTAACGCGTGGCTTGTGTCGGTTCACATCCTTCCGGCCAGAACTCAGCAGCAAGTTGAAGAAGCTGGCGCTGCGTCGGGACCATTTTGTTGGCGTCAGCAAAATGGTCTGTCAGCTCAACGCCAGATACATCAGCGCTGGCTTGGCGCAAGTCATCCATTGGGTCAGTCATAAGAAGAGAAGTTGATCAGACTACTGGATCTCAATGTCAACAAGAGGCAAAGACGGACCAAGACTTTCAAGCCAGCACAACATGCACCAGTTACCTTCATAGCCTTCAATGTCACTGCTGATGTGATGCTTATGCGTGCCGTGTTTAGGGCACACAATTTGTTTTTGTGAAATCTTGAGATTAAAGAAGTCTTCCATGGTGTTTAGTGATGTTGACTAATCGGGCAGGGATTCAAGAGCGCGGCGGATGGTGTTCTCGTGCGCTGCGTCAAGCCGATCTGATGCGTCATCCAATAGAGACAGCGCCTGCTCCTTCAAGCTCGTCTGCGATGGCAATCAATTCATGCCTAACGTCATTGGCCTTGCTGAATAAAGCCCATGCGTACCCATAGTCGATTGTTGGACCCACGGATTCTTCTGTTGGCTCTGGTTGCCAAGGCACCACCTGATCCGCAACAGCACGCAGGGCGGCGGCAATAGCTTTGAACTGAGGTCCAGGTACACCGTCTTCAACCCATTCAAACTTGCTGTTGAACGACTCAAAGACTGATCGGGCGGCGGGTGAAAGTTCAGTCATGGTTGTGTTACGTGGTGAACGACATCATATACATGAACGGTCATATACTTTCCGTATAAACCGCTACTAAATCATGACTCTTACATACCGTGGTGTCAAGTACGACAAGCAAGAGCAAGCAGCCAAGGACAAAGCCTGGTGGAATCTAGCACATCGTCCTTGGCTGTCCTTGAAATACCGCAACCTTTGTTACTTTCCATACGTCACAGGAGGACAGATCAAATGAACAAAGAACTAGCAAAGTCAACACTGGAACTAGCTGAAAAAACATTGGAGCTTACGAAATTGAACAATGCATTGATTGTGTACTTGATTGAACAAAAGAAAAAGAAAGCACGCCTGGATGTAGAGTCCAAGCATGCCATAAAAGAATTAAAGAAGCAACCTGCTGCTACGTTCTAGGGAGACAGCTTTGCTTTATGAAGGCGAGTCTTATCATACCAGGCAGTGATCTCTGGCGCCCATGCTTTGAGATGCGGCCACATTAAATCACACATAGCACGAATTTCTTCTTGTGCATCTTTCTTGGACCGTAGATCCATGAAGTGAAGTGCACTACGAAGATTAAAGGATACAACAAAGTGTTGACGGATTGCGTAGGGGATCATGTCACGTGCATGTTCCTCTGCGTATCCTTCTTCAATCTTATGGAAATAATTAGCAGAAGCTATTATGCACTCTGCAATATCTTCATTACGCTTTTGTTCAGTGTACTGATATCGTTTGCCAGACCTATCAGTGTAGTCACCAACAGGGCGCAAATAAAATACTTCTTGTGTGTCACGTTTGCAAGTAAACACATCCATGATGCGCTTGCCGGTATACCTACCGGACTGCACATCAAAGCTGATGCCAATACGATGTGTACGTGCTTGTTGCATCACTGAGTGTGGAAACCAGCCAACATTGAATGTAATTGATGGATGCTCCAGTGGTCCGTAATGACCACGCTCACCTGCTAATAGATGCTTAACAATTAAGTTGCCAGCTTCTGTTTCAGATGGTGGAGCTTCATTAAACACATACTCTTCACTGTAGTCCTGGTGCATTGCATACCAGCACAAAGTCTGTGGATCTTCGGTCCTGTTTAGGACATCAACACGAAAGTAAGGATCTTTAATCATGGACATTTCAGGAAATACTGCCAGCGTGTTGTGGGATCAGTGTAACGGATTACATTACACTCTTCATACTCTGCAATGACTTCAAACTTAGATGTGTCTTTAGGTTCATCTGGCGTGCAGCCATTGCATAAGAAGATTGCTGCCAACAAACTAGTCACTGCAAAACCAAAGATGGTAATGCATGCACCACGCAAAAAAGCTTTCTGTAGATCATTCATGATTACATCTCTCCTGGCACGACAACTTCATTGGTCAGCCGTGCAATTTCTGATGCAGGACAAATGCGCATACGTGCATGTTCAGATGGTGTCTTCAGTCCATCCCATTGAATAAGAAGAACTTTGAACCGTGCACCATTCTTGTTTGCCCTGGTGCTCATCCCTACCACAGTTCCGTACCGCTGTGTGCGGTACTTCTGTAGTTGTTGCCGCAACTCAGGTGACCTAGTAAATAGGCCATGAGTCTTGGGACGTTCTGCAACACGATCACCAATGTGGTAATCAAACTGACGCTTCGAGCTCATAGTGATTGCAATCGGATGAATCAAGTGTGTTGTACTCAGGAAAATAAAATGTACAATCACGGCCATTGTTGTAATGGCATGTGACGCACTTGATCTTATCCCGAGATAGAGACTCTACTTGGAACGTACCTAAACGTTTACATAGTTCTTCGTGCATGTAAAGAAAGTGATCATACTTGGCGTAGTCGTCAGATGAGATCTCATATGTGGTAAAGCGATGACCACAGAGGCTGCATTCTTTACGTCGCCTCTGGCCATGAGTAGCCTTACGTGATTCGATGGTCCATACACCAAGACCATTACAGCTCGGGCATTTACCCCTCTCTTGTTTTTGAAATGCCATTTGCTTGAAGGTTCAGTGAGTTAAGAAGATCAATGGTGTTGAGTTCACCCATGATCTTAAAGGCATCAATGATTAACTCATGGTTTTGTTCTTCTTCATCAAGATAGTATGCATAAAGAGCTTGCTCAGCGCCATCGAAATCAAAGTGATCACCTGTCAGTTGTTCAACTACAGAGCCAGGCATGCAGTCAACAAGAGCGGTGACTATCGCCTGTCTCACTTGAGTCCAAGCATGATCAGGTATCAACTCAATGGTCTTCTCTGCAAGTTCAAAGTCAATGGGTTGAGATGACATAGAGAAAGACCCCTGCTTGTGCAGGGGCCGAACATTCCGTTGTGATCTTAGGCGGTTTGTGCGTCAGTGTCCAGGATGTCATCCAAGACGCCAGCCTTTTGCATCTTGTCCAGCATCCCTACCATGATCGATGCATGGGCTTGGGTCTGCTCCATGAAGTGCTTGGCACGCTCTGCAGAGATGATGTGGACGTTACCGTTGGGCTCCACATACTTCCAGCTGCCATCAGGCTGAGGATCCCCTTGGAGGGCCATACGCTCAGAGTTGCGTACGTACCTCAGCTCAACGTTGTGATAGTCCTTGAGACCATCGGCAGCTGTCCATGTAGCACCAATGTTGTAACGCTTGTCTGCATCAGAGAAAGCATGGAACTCAGGGATCAGGTGTTTGAAAGCAGCGAAGATTTGCATGGTGTTGAGTAATGAGTTGGGTTGGTGCAGATAGAGAGACTCGAACTCTCACGACCAATGGCCTACGGATTTTAAGTCCGTTGCGTCTACCTATTCCGCCATATCTGCATCACTTGGGCTTACATCCACGTCAATAGATGTGGACTGCCAAGTGTGATCTTGTGGCAGGACTTCCATTCCGTAAGTCCAGCTATCATAGTCATCTTCGTTGCGAGGATCTTCAATCAATACATAGTGAGGTGAGTGTTCATGGATGTACTCTCCAAGGTTTGCCATTGCCATGGCTAGTAGCTGATCGTCTGTGTAATCAGTCATAAGTAAAGGGAGCATCTATAACGAGGATAGACGCCCCCTGCCTTGGCTTCAGCTCTTAGATGCTAGCTGCTTTTCACGCTGTTGTAAAGCCTGTTTGAAAGCATTGCTGTACTTGTCGCGATCGTCATCGGACAACCGTTCGTTGGCGACACCAGCAATCTGCTTAACGTTCATCACGCCCATGGATACATCCATCTGAATCGTGAAGGTTGGCTTACTACCAACCATGCACAATACAATGAAGTGTTTACGTTTCTTAATGTCTTCTGCATAGTGAGAAGCAGACCCAACACAGTTACGTACTGCTTGTCCCCAAGCAGCTAGCTGGTGTGTATCTATAGGCTGCAGGAAGGTCCATGCTTCACCATCCATATCAATCTTGATGGGCTGAGGAAAGAGGTCCTGGTGCAACTTGAGCTTAGGGTTCTGGATCTTCCAGTTCTCTGCTTGCACATAGTCATGGAAGTCAGGCATCCTCCAACGCTTAGGAGGCTCAAGAGTTTTGCCGTGATCAAGCAAACGCCTGATCATGCCAAACGTGTCGTTCATCTCATAGAGACTATGGGTAATGTAGTCGTAATCAGAGTAACTGCTGAGACGTTTGCATTCTGCATCATACTTCTCTTTAGTCTTACGCAACATATTAAAGAAAGATGCAACAGGCATATTCTCCCGAAGCCACGAGATCAATGCGCTGTACGTATGCAGATGTTCAATGTCAAGTGTACGAAGTTCTTCGTAATAGTTTAGATAATAATCAATGGGAGTATCAGGCCAGATCAGATTGATCTTATAGATAGAGTTACATACTTTTGTAAATTCTTTATAGCCATAACGTATGGACTTGCGATGGGTGACTGAAGTGTCTTGGTAAGAAACTAGTGAACGATCAAGTGCTGATTGCAAGCGCTTCTTGATTGCAGGCTTAGAAATAATATCTGCAATATCTGACAAGGTGTTATAAGTACCAGATGTGTAATGAACAGTATCTTTCCAGTTTGTGGCAAGCTTAATAAATGTATCAACCGTCAGTGATAACTGTGACATATCAGTGACATGTTGGAACAGTATCTTAGGAATATCAAGTGCATCCCAGATGTTTTTACATGCGATACGTTCAAACATTGAAGGGCTATCTTCCCATGTAGGGATTGTTGTCTTGAGTGTCTCTTCAAATCGACAGATAGCTTCTGTGATACCACGTCCTTTCTGTGACCATGAAGAAAGACCCATGGCACGCCAAAGACGGCCATCTTCTCCATTAAGGATATGTTGTTTCGTTACCAGCGCAGTGTATGAATAAAGAAAACTGTTACGACCTAGATCATGTTGCATGCATTTATCTTTACTATTCCAGATTTGATTAGGAACAGTCTTTGCAGCAGCTGCAGTATCTTTGAATGCATAAGAGTAACCATAGATGTAGTCATCATCTTTACCAGGTAGCCATGCTGCATACCAGCATTGCTCAAAGTGATAAAGAATAGCAGTGGTGATAGTACGTGCTTCTGGTGTAGCAATACCTACCACCTTGGCAAATCGATGGAAACGTTGAGGTGCAGGTGATGCATTGATTTGTTCAATTGCATCAAGCTGCAGTTGTTCACGCACGATACTTGTAGGGATCAGGCAAGGGATCTTGCCCAATGGATACTTAGCTTTCTTCGTTGTCTTAGCTTTGGTCTCCTTAGCCAAAGCCTTGAGCTTTGGATCGTAAGCCAGGAGTTCTTGTTGCAAGGCAGAGGGCAGACAAAATTGCATGATGAGGTTGAAGTTGAGTTGAGTATAGGCAGTTTAACGTCATGCCCAGGACGATGTGTTAAAGGTTTAGGATTCCTTTAACGTGTCGTCTTTAACGTGTCAAGAAGTTCTTGATCTGCTTCATCACCTGGCCATGTACCAACACAATCTTCAAGTGTGTATGTACCGGTTGGTGTCATGACTGGCATGCGTTTAGCAAAGCCAGTAGCTAAATAGACACGACCTTTGGGACCACGTAGTACAAAGTACCAACGTTTGAATTCAATTGAGAAACCAATCATTGTTCGTCTGAAGTGTCAAGGATTTGCCAGTCAGGATCGAGGTGATCAAGATAGCTGCAGAAGCCATCTTCATCAAGAGGGATCGGTTCTTCTGGATCCAGTTGAATAGTTGTGATGCAAAGAGCAGGAGCCCACTCTTCAGGTTCAAAGCGAGTTGCCCGATAGAGCAAACGCATTTCGTCAACAACTGCTGTAACTGTGACATGATTGTCAGTGAAAAAGGCGTCTTCAATTGCAAGAACTGTCATCAGTTGTCATCCTCCAGGAGAAAGATTGCAATGCGACGTAGAGCAAAGGCTTTACCTTTAGCTTCTGCGTACTCACGTGTACGTGAATCAAGTTTGAACATCTCGTCAGCAGCAGCATCTGCCATGCCACTGACAGTGATGTACTTGTTGAGAACTTCTAGGCTAATCATGGTGTTGAGTTGAAGTGGATGTTGTACCTGGGACTTACACCAAAAGGATGCCCAGATCTTCAGAATAATTTAAGCTTTACTTTTTCGTAAACAGCTAAAGCTTCTTCATAAGAACTAAACCTTTTGTTGAGAACAACTTTCCCGTTGAACGACAATCGCGCTTTCCATTTGTTTCGTGATTTGTCATAAGTAACACCTTTAGAGTTCTTGTTTAAATTGTTAATAGACCTTGTGGCAAGCCTAAGATTTTCAAGTCTGTTGTTGCTAGTGTTTCTGTCTATGTGATCAATGTCCATTCCATCAGGTATGTGTCCATTGTGCATTACCCAAATGATGCGGTGCTCTTTATAAAGACGCCCATCAATTCTGATAACGCGATAACCTTTGGTAGTGTAACAGCCAGCTCTTGGCCGGATATTGTTACATCTTTTACCAGGTTGAGGAGTCCAATGAAGAGTGCCTTGTTCAGAATCATATCTAAGCAATGTGTTTAGATACTGTTGATCAGGAAGACTGATTGGTTTCATAAGATTCGGATTCCTCGTTTGCTTAATCCTGTGCCAGGGATACTGATCGATCCACGGACACCAGACTCACGTGCATTGAGTGTGAGTTGGAATGGCCCAAGTTTAATTGATTTGGTGTAAGACTTGATTCCATTTTCTGTAATGTTGAATCCAGCAATGGTTTTGTCAAAGTTGATTGGTGATTTGTCCTTGGTCATTTGCTTGTGTTACGTGCGTGTTCACGGATGGTCTTAACTTGTTTAAAATCTTCTTGATTCATTTGCGAATAAAGATGTTCGACAACATCTTGATCAGGGTGTAAATACCTGATGATTTCAAGGGCACGATGCTTGTCGTGCTCTGTGATTGTTTCATGTGGATGTGCAATTACTGCAACCACATAATCAAGAATTCGATCTGCGTGATAATCTCGTGCCATGGAATTAAATGATTAATGTTGAGAGCACGGCACAAACCGTGCTCTTATTTAGATTTACTTAAGATCTTTCGGCATCAACTTATTGATATCATCTTCGTCAGTCATGTTGGTCATTACAAACTTCTCTCCATTAGGCGAGATGAATCCACCGATGAATCCAATGCCATGTTTCTCAGCTGATTCTTTCATCTTTGCTACAAGCTGCATAGCTTGCAGTCGTTCCATGTCAAGTGAGTCAGGGATACGAGGAGTGTTGGGAGTAGTCATTGATGTTGAGTTGATGTGATGTGGTCTAAAGACTTGGGTAGTCTACCAGGTATGTCTAGTAGTAGATAGAGGAGTGTACATAATAAGTTCTTATATAAGACATAGGTCCCCCCCTGGTACTCCTTGGGGGAGTGTGAGGGGGGAATACTTATGTACTACCTAGATGCCGGCCAAGGAAGGTTCATACCGAGGTGTTGGATCGTAGTCGATCTCATCTTCGAGCATGCCGATCACTTCATCGATGACATCAGCGGTCTGATAGTTGAGATGTGCATCCATCTCATGACGCTTGCTCTCACGTTCTTGAATTGCTTTCAGAAGGTTCACCACCTCTTTCAGTTGGTGGTACTCATTCTTCTTCCAGTCAATGGTTGGATAGGACTTGGCTTGTTCCATGAGTTGTTTGGTGTGGAGTGACAGTAAAACCTGGGACTTACACCACATTGTCATGTGGATGCCCAAGTATTATTCTTGACTTAACTTATCTTCTTCCTCTGCATTCTCTTGGATAGTATCAAAATAGACGCTAAGAAAAATCTTAAGTTCGCGAGCAATCTGTGGCAGTGTAAATCTTTCGGTAATAGTATCCAGTAAACCATCAGGGTCATATGAATAATGCCCATCTTCTCTACTTCTTTCCCAAGCTCTATGCTTAATAAAGTCTCGGAAACAATCAACTATATCGTCATGAACATCAGCCAGTTGTTCAATAGTTAGTTTCGATAACTCCTCTCTTTGTGTAGGATGGATTGGGAATTGGCGTGACATGGTTGATTTGGTGTGAAGGTATAATAAAGCCTGGGACTTACACCACCATTATAGGTGGATGCCCAGGTGTGGACTGGAGTATTGGCATGTATTGTCTGATGATCAATACTAACCAATACTATGGAAGTGTTATGGTGTTATGCGACCATCTAGGGATCCGTGATGATCCAGCCTGTGTAGTTATCACTGCTCCTGTCAACGGATATCAATCCATACTCTTCAAGCCTGACCAATGCCTGGAGGTATTGATCAAGCCTTGAGTTCTGCATAGGCAGCCTTGGTACATAACACGGTGTGTTCTTGTACTTCTTCTTGTGTGCCAAGAAGTACTGATAGAGATTGCGTTGTGTGATTCGCAATCCGACAGGAGGCTTAGCAGTCAGCATCAGCAGTAGAGGCAGTGGGTTGATAACAATACTCTTTACCGTATTTCAATCGCTGCTCTTCGTACCATGCAGAGGCTTCTTCTGCTGTGTCAAATTGTTTAGTAGTTGAGATACCAGCTTTCCTAAAGTTAATGCGAGCAAGGTACTTGCCAGTGCGCTTGACAAAGTTAACTCCTCTGTAACCAGAGGAACACTTGTATGCACGGTTAAAAGATTGTTGGCTTTGTGTGGCCAACCTTAAGTTTGAGATAGCGTTATTAGAAGGGTTTCGATCAATGTGATCAACGGTTAAATCACCTGGATCTTGATCATAGACATACATCCAAGCAAGCCTGCTTGCTTGGTATAACTGGCCATTGATCTTGATGAAACAGTATCCTTTGCATTTGCCACTGGTTTTCACAGTGCCAGCAATGGATCCAACTTTAATTCGAAAGTTAGGCTTAACTTTATAAGTGAAAAGCCCTGTAACTTTGTCGTAGTTAAACAGGGCTTGAAGTTCCTCTTGACTAGGAAGCGGCTTGCTCATTCGTAACGAGGACGTTCTGTGGGGTAGAACCTAGCGTAATCGTTGGAGAAGTTGATGTCGTAGTTCGAGTACGTCGACGTGAGCCCGAGGTCTGGTTGGTCCCAGACTTCGTACTCGTCTGAGTACTCGACGTAGGCTTTGACTGCTTGCTTCTTGTTGAAGATGCAGATGGTTTGGATTGGGTATCCCTGGGTGTAAAACCAACCGCCCTCATGTGGTCCTCCGTAACGCTGATAGGTTTCGTGGACCGTGACTGTAGTTGGCTCTTCACCTTCCCACTGCTTGTGGAGGTTGTAGCTGTTGAGTGCACGCCGGACTTTCCAGGTGCGGGGGTAGGTTGCTTGGAGCCAGGAGAGATGAGACATGATGCAAGTTCAGTGATGATGAGTGAGATGACAGCAAGGAGGATGAGGATGATGTCACCGTCATCCCATGCTTGTTGCCAGTGATTGATCTTTGCTTTAGCCATGGTTCAGTCGTAGTAAGGGTAGGTGTTGCGTTCGTTGTAGAGATCACAGGCATGCCGCTCCTCTACAGAGATCTCTTCGACGCCACCCCATTCATCTTGCTGGGATTCACGGATGGCATCATCAATGTCAGCAAGGCGATCAGCCATTGCATCCATGTAGTCTGCTTCGTAGTTGCTGTACATGAGTTAAGTTGAGTAAGTGGACAGAGACCTGGGACTTACACCACTATTGCTATTGAGAATCAATCTCAATAACTAGTGGATGCCCAGGTGTTAGTCAGCGGATGTACAAGTAACCACCAGAGAATTCAGCACGCTTGAGGCATTCGGCATACGATACGTCATCCATGAGATTGTATCTGACAATCTTGGCAGGAGACTTCCAGCTTGCTGGCTTGTACACAGATCCGGACTGACGATCAATAAATGCATGGACGGATGTACCACCCATGCCTGATGCTCTGGTACTACGCTCGATCAGCTTGTAGTACTTGGTGCCTTTCACTATTTCGAATTCAATGCCACCCACTTGGTACTCCTTCTCGTACTTGGTGAGCATTGCCTCGATCAGGCACTGGATGCGAGCTTCCAGGACTTGAATGTGTTCTTTGAGTTGAGTTGTCATGATATCGAGAGGATGAGGGTTGGACCTGGGACTTACACACACCTAACCGTGTGATGCCCAGGAGTTCAATGATCAGTAACCAGTGATGTGATGCGACACCTCAGGCTGTGGCTTGGTGATATCCACACCAACCAATGCCCCGCCGCTGATGGCGGCAAGGAGGAGTGCGAGGAGGGCAATGGCATAAGACCAACGGCTAGTCTCATGTGTCTCAGGATAAGAATCCATGTGCACGTAGCCCTTGCCAATGCGATAAATAGTTTTCATCTCAGGTAGTCTCCAGGATGTAACGCATGTTTGTGAATGGACGCTCTTCATATTGATCAGAGTGGTATCCAAAGCTGAGCCACTTGCCTTTACGTTGATAATCAAGGCACGTCGTGTCACCTTTCATGTAGTCATATATATCAGCTGGGCATGCAACCCAGTACATATAAACAACTTGATCGGTGAATTCAAGGTAATAATCTGTGGGCTCAAGCTTGAACTTCTCACAAGCTGCTGTGATGTCGTGGTAGTCAATTGAAATTGCCATGTCGTAGTAGCAATGGGTTTAGTGTCCAGGAGCTAAGTCCTGGTGGGAAGGGCCGAAGCCCCTCCGATCAGGAATCAGATTTGGTCTTCGTGCTTACGTTCCCAACGCAGCAAATCTCTGTTGAGATCTACCTTGCGTTGGAGTATAGCAACGAATGGCATGAGGTCTTTAAATTCCTTCATGCCGTCTTGCCATTGGAAGTAAAGATCAAGTGCCGCCTGGCGGGCGGACTCAATCTCTTGGTCAATGACAGGAGAATCTCGACGTGCCAGGAGACGAGCATCCTGGGTGAGGAGATGTTCAACAGCTTGGTAGTTCATGGAACTAGCTTGGGTTGAGTTGAGTTGGTGCAGGTGATACCTGCAGTAAAGGGCCGAAGCCCCTTAGAGCAGAGATCAGATCTTGTTCTTAGGAGTAAGAACAAATGCCATGTCATTAGGCATGACAAGTGCAGCTGCACGACAACGAATGTCATGCAGGCCAGCACCAATACTTGCCTTGGTTGGCACCTTGGCATTATCTACTGCTGTAGCAGCAGAAATAAGTGCAGAAGCAATGTTCTTGCGGATGTTGAGCTTAGTCATGTTTGAGTTAAGTCAGTGGATGCAGGTGATACCTGCAGTAAGAAAACCAGGCAGTACATACGTACCACCTGGAATGTCTTAGAGCAGAGATCGGTTGATCACATCAGCTGAGCACGACGCTCAAGCTCCATATCCATGGAGTACTGGTAATAATCTTCCATCTCCATAAGCATCTCTTTCATGCCTTTGGGAATACCATTGCCAAGAGTGCGGACATCTCTGTCTCTCCACTCTTGCCATTCGGCATTTGTGTCAAGGTCAAACAGATCCCACAACTTCTCAAAATGAAGTTGAGTACTGGTTCCTCCATACCAACAGATGCGGTATGGGGCCTTAGAAGGACGATAAACAAGTACAGGAGTTGTCATTGAGTTGAGTTAAGCCACCCTCAGTGGGTGGCAATTCTGAAGGCAGGGATTGCACCTGCCAATGCCGCTTTGACGGACTCAGATGTCGTAACCGTTAGTCACGCACCAGTCTCTGTGGATCTGGTCAGCCTCCTTGGGCCAATCATGGGTCCTGCACTGATGTGCAGTAGCCTTATCCAATTGATGGATAACGATCTGTCCACCAATGCCCATGATGAATGCTGTAATGATTACGTAAGAAGCAATAAGCTTAGTCATTGTGTTGTGTTAAGTAGATGCCACGGGATTGTGGCAATAACTGGACCAGGGTTTGCACCTGGTCACCCGCTTTAACGGATCAGTTGTCCAGCATCTCGTCCACGTAGGACTTGATGACCTGGAGGTGTTCGGCAGTAAGTACCTGGCTGCGGCCATACTCAAGCAGGTCAAGGACCTGGAGCATGACGTTATCGCCAGCTTCCTGCCGGGTTGGTACGCCACACATATCGAAGATCTCCTCGTGCGACATCTCAGTGATGTCAACGCAATCGATGCGACGAACGGTGGCGATGGTGGTGTTGGTCACGGTGTTCTCCGGTAGCTTGGGCTTACACCACTGAAGTGTGGATGCCAAGAACACCTGGTGACCTACCACCTGAGTTGTCTGCTACGTTTAACGTCCAGCTTGACGAAAGTTTTCCACAAGCCTGTGGAAAAACCTGTGGAAAACCTAAGGTCTTACCTAACAACTGTTCTGTCAGAAACACGAGCAGCTGTAGCCTATTTCCCGTGCGCGCGAGTATAAATACCTAGCGATGAGTATAAATACCTACGCAAAAGACAGGGATTCTGTACAAAATGTACGGGATTGAGGGCTGTAGTAACCCCTGGCTCTCACCAGGGGAAAGTACAAACATCAACGGCTGCTGCCTTCTACAACGAAGCAATGATCTTCGGGTCGGCGTGTGATCCACACCTTCCACATCACATCGTTATCCATGTAACGCTCGCACTCATCAAGCTCCTCCAACAGAAACTTGATAACTTGTGCAGCGCTCCAGCCGCTGGCACGTAAAATGCCTGGCTTCATCACAACCTTCTTGCCTGCTCGCAGCGCAAACGCTGCGTCAACAAGTCGGCTTGTCATCTCAACGTTGCTGATCGTCGTCATCACGGTTGCCATGGTACTAAACTCCAATTGAATTGACTGTTGCCTGCGTTATAACGGATGCGCAGCCCCCGATACACTCTCAACCCATCACACCCTTTCTTTTTTTCTATACGTATTTCACGTCGCGTGGGGTGTTGGAGAAGCGTCAGGAAAATTTTTTCCCTTTTTTGAGGTATATAGGGCCTCTCTTTTGTATCACAGCGTACCTAACACCTAAAAAGTGAGGCGCTATCGATAGTTTTGCCCAAGAAAACACACAAAAATGCCGGGGTGTTGGCCCCGGCTGTGTAGTTAATTAGTTATCACTCTTCTCTATTGATTTTCTTTGGTCCAGCTAAACGCACTCTTTATGGCTCTGGCGTATTTTTCCAGATCAGGACGTTCATCAGCCAGTTTTTCTCTGGCACCCACAATAAAAGACGTAACATCAACAGGATTGGCCCCTGTTTTTTCCAATCTTTCAGCTGCGTCAGCAATCGCCTTTAAAGCAATTGCTTTTTCCATGCGATTTTTGGGGTGCATTAGAGGTTTTCCCCTGATTTCTAACGTCTTTTCTTGGTAATAGTCTAACTCACACTGTATTTTCTTAAATTCCTCCCATTAAAATACAGATAACAAGTAATCAATAGCTCATAAATTCCAAATGGCGCTGGCACCTGCTGATTTTTACGCTTATAGCCGTGCAACCGGGGTACCGGTCCCGGAAGATCCCGAAGAACGGGCTCAATTGGCGCCAGAAGTCCTTGAATTCCGTCGTAATCAGCTCCGTGAACCGCAAGAGGAGTCAAATCTGCCTGGGATTATTGGCGCTTCCCTGGCGGGCTTGGGTGCTCTGGGGGCAGGTTACCTTGGTATGCGTCGGCTTGGCGGCCAACGAGCAGAATCACAGGTAAACGCACCTTTAAATCGCGCCGGGATAGAGGATGTTGAACGCGTTGTTGCGTCAGGATCCTCACAACAACCCGCTCCGTCTAAACTTTCTGCAATTCCACAAGCAACAGTCAATTTATCCCAACAAAAAACTGAACCAACTTTATTGGGTTTTCTGCAAGACGTAAGAGAACAAGAAGAGCTCAGGTCAATTGGCAGACCAACAACTCCTTACCGCCCTGGTAGCTTAGCTGACCGTGTTGCGAGGGAACAACAGCAACGTATTCAAGCTCAACTTGACAGTACTAATCCTGAAACTAAAACTTATGTATCCAAGTTAAATGAACGCCGTAAAGCACGTGCGGCACAAGCGCAAGAGCTTGCTGATGCTGTTCGCAATGCTTTAGTTTCAGGTCAAGAGCAAGAAGGGTATGATCTTTCTGCTCCACAGGTGCAAACAGCTGGTTCAGCCGCCGCTTCTGCATTTGCTGAGGCTGAAAAACGTAAACAACAACGTCAACCCGCTCCTATCACAAGAACATGGCAAAACAAACTTTTTGATGACCGTGGAATGTTACGCCAAAATGTCATTTCAATGCACTTAGGCGATGAAAATGTTATTCCAAAACCTGTTGCGCAAGCTCTTATTTCAAGCGCTGAGATTGATAACACGGGAAATGTATTAGGCTTTAAAGATTCGTCTGCTGTTTTCCAAGCAACAAAATATGTGCGTGAAAAATTATTGGCAAATGACTATCAAAACACGATTAAAAACTATCTACTTAGCGGTTCCCCTGGTGATATACAACCTGCACAAAGCCGAGGTCTAGGCTGGTCAGCAAAAACAGCCGCTCCCACCGATGTCATTACGATTAAAACCGGTGAAGGTGGTGAGCAAACTTTAGGCGTGGCCCGTCGTGCCTCTGCAAAATTTGATGTAAGTGACCTTGAGCCTCTATTTTTAGATCCAGCAACCAATACTCTTGTACGTAAGTCAGATATTGGCACTAGTGGCACGCCTGGTGCTGAGGCAGGTACTGGTATCGGAGAGGAGATTGGACAAGCTGTTGCTTTTGTCCCAAGGGAAGAAATGCGTTCGTTCGTTTCTACACCTGGTCTTTCCGGTTCTGCGGAAGCTGTGCTGAAACAAGTTGACCCTTATTTAAATAATGATATTACTGAAGAACAGTACGAAACAAAAAGATATAAACAACAAGGCACTGATTATGCTATTGGCGGCCTTAAAGAATTTGGGGGGCAATCAGAAAGCCGTCAAGTGTCTCCGGAAACTTGGCAGTACGTACGTCAACGCCGAAAAGAGCTGGGTTTAAAACCAAACGAAACAACACCTGAGATTGAAGAAATATTACAGCGTGCGCGTACTTCCGGACCTGGAGAGCGAGACACTTCTCTTCCAGTTCTTTCCCCAGAAGAACATGTACAAAATAAAAATGTAGGTATTTCTA
>Ga0208018_100109_pt1 | contig 31013 bp, 27 predicted proteins | sample 31_taG_FD_184105 | JGI IMG/M metagenome (GOLD analysis project Ga0208018, IMG submission 184105) | Marine viral communities from the Gulf of Mexico - 31_GoM_OMZ_CsCl metaG (SPAdes) (version 2) | ecosystem: Environmental > Aquatic > Marine > Oceanic | place: Gulf of Mexico | collected 2015-07-12 | reverse complement strand
TGACCCAGCTCATGCCTGGAACCGCGTCTGACCTCGGCGTCGATCGCTATGATGTGAAGGACAACCTGCGCGGCGGCGCGCGTTACATCACCACGCAGTTGGGCCGCTTCGGCAACATCCCCCATGCACTTGCGGCCTATAACGCAGGCCCCGGTCGGGTGATCGAATACGGCGGCGTGCCGCCCTTTGCCGAGACGCAGGGCTACGTGCGCAACATCTCGAAGTTCTACAACGAATACCTCGCCGTGGTGGGCGGGGCCGACGCGCTCGGCACGCTCTCGCCCTCGGACTTTGCGCTCGCCGAATATGCCAGCATCTCGGAGGCCGGTGTCTATTACGCGGCCGACAGTTCCGCCACCACCGAGCAGGTCATCAACCGCCTCCGCGCGATCATCCTGCAGATCGATGCGCAACCCAATGCCAAGGCGGCCTGGGAGCTCAACACCTACGCCAAGGCCGAGATCGGCCGCATCCTCAACCTCCGCGTCCGGCTGATGGCCGCCAACCAGCAGCGCGAGGCGGCCTATGCGCAGCACCTCGTCGCCGACCGGCTGGCCGAGCGCGACTTCATGCAGATGGGAGTTCCCGAATGAGACAGCTTCTCCGGACCGTGGCCGCAGTCACCACACTCGGGCTCTCCTCGCCCGCAGCGGCTCAAGGCGTGCCGACCTTTGATGGATCACAGCTTGGTCAGCTCGTGGCGCAACTCGAGCACATGGCCGAGGATCTGAACGTCCAGATGCAACAGCTCGCCACCATGCGGCTGGAACTGGAAACCCAGCTGTCGCAGCTTACCAACCTCGAGGCGCAACTGACCTCGCTCATTGAGGGCAGCGGGCTTGGTGAGCTTTTTGCCACGGTCGAGGAGTTTCGCGCCCTTCGCGGCAAGCTCGTCGCCCCGCTCAACACCGCGCAGTCTTTGGCCAGTGGCGATTTTCTGAGCGGCTTCAATCCCGGCGCCGAGCTTTCGGCCTCGGTCGAGCGCGTGCTTTCCGGCAGTGGGTTTACTTCGGAGCGCCTGAGCACGCTCTCGGACTCCGATCAGCCCGCAGACAACCGCATCGCCACCTCGGCCGGGGCCAGCGCCATGTTGTCCGTCGCCGCGCAGGAAAGCCACGAGGAGGCCGGTCAAAGCCTCGAGCGGCTCGAAACCATGGTCGGGCTCATCGACGATCAAGACGGGCTGAAGGCCGCCGTCGATCTCAACACCCGCGTCACCGCCGAACTGGGCATTATCCTGACCCAGATCTGGCGGCTGGAAGCGGCGCAAGGCGTCAGCGCCGGCCAGCTCGGCGTTGTCGATGCCGCAACCCTCGCGGATGAGCGTAAGTTCCGGTCGATGGCGGTGGATCCATGAGGCAATCCATGACCCACAGCTTGGCACCAATACGGTTTCTTTGTCTCGCCGCGCTCGTCATGAGTGCCCTGCCCTGTGCCGTGCTGGCCCAGACCCCGAGCACGAACCCTTCCGGAGACACGCCCTTCAATTCGATGGCCATTGCGCGGGACGAGGCCGACGCATGCCGTGTTCCGAAACCGCCTGCCGATCTGGCCGAGACCGCCTATCTCCGCAATGGCTACCGCGCCATCTTGCGCATCCTGATCGCCGAAAAAGCGCTCACCTCGGAAACCTGCACCTGCCTTCTGGACGACTTCTCCTGGGATCAGGCGCTTGCCGCCCTGCCCCGGTTCCAGACCTCGGACAACCCGCGCCTGCCCTTCAACGTGCTCGAGCTCTACGCCAAGGCGGACGCGCTCGAGGCGCAAGTTGTGGAGGCCTGTGCGGAGTAAATGGGGGTCATTCGCGACATCCTTGGCCAGGTCGACGCCGCGGTGAACACCGTGGCGCAGGACGGCTTTGTCTCCTCGGCGGCCTCGGTCGGCAATGTCATATCGGCGGGCGCGACGCTCCTCGTCGTGCTTCTCGGGATCAACGCGGTGATGCAACTCCGCCCCCTGCCCTTCGGCACCGGGTTTGCCTTCGGAATGAAGGTGGCACTGGTGGGAATCTTCGCGCAGAGCTGGGACAATTTCAGCGTCATCTATGGCATCGTCACCCAGGTCCCCGACTCTATCGGCGCCTCCATCTTGGCCCTCACCGGTTCGGGCGACGAAGCTGGCGTCTATGAAAGCCTCGACAACATGGTCGCCCGCATCACCGCCTATGGCGACACGATCGGGGATCGCGCGGGCTGGGTCTTCGGCGCGGTTCTGGGTGCCATCTTCTTCGTCCTTTCCGCCGTTTTCGCGGCCGTCACCGCAGGGATCATCGCCTTCGCCCGCATTGTCTTCGCGCTGATGATCGTGATCGCCCCCTTCATGATCGTGACCTCGCTCTTCAAACCGACCCAGTCCCTCTTCGAGGCCTGGACCCGCGCCACCATCGGCTATGCGCTCATGCCCGTCGCCGCTGCCGGGGCTGCGGGCATCATCGTGGCCATCGCCGAGGCCATTGGGGATGCTTCCGCCGATCCGGGCGATGTCGAGACCGTCAGCCTCATCCTGCCCTTCCTCGTGATCCTGATCCTCAGCGCCGGGATCATGGCTTCGGTGCCCTACATCGCCTCCAACCTTACCGGCGTGGTGGGCATTGCCTCGAATGCCGTGGGTCTGACCGGCCTCGCACGTCAGGGCTTCGTGAACACGCGCCAGTATGGCACCGGCGCGACCTCCCGCCTCGTCACTGGCAAGTCCCCGCACGAGCTGAATCAGATGGCCAATGCGGGCGTGGTCAAAACCGGCGAGATGATCCGGCATAGCCCGGGCGCGCTTCTCTCTGCCGCCAAGGCCTTCCGCAAACCCTGATGTGAAAGACGACGACTTTGAAGAAGCTTGTGACCAGTTCCTCCGCGCCTGACCGCGACGCTTTCGAGGCGGATTTCATCTACGAGCCAAGACGGCGCGAGCGCTTTGCCTGGTTTGTCGCGGCGGCGGGTGTGCTCGTCGGCGTAGCGGGAATGGTCGCGGGCGCGAGCCTCTTTCCGCTGAAATCCACCGAGACCTTCGTCGTCGTGGTCGACAAGGAAACCGGCGAAATGGACCGGGTCGCCGCCGTGCAGGCGCTGACGCTCTCGGAAAGTGACGCTATCATCCAGGCGAACCTCGTAGCCTATGTCGATGATCGCGAGACCTATGACCTGACCGATGGCGAGCAGCGCATCAACTCGGTGCTCGACCGCTCCGACGGCGATGCTGCACGCACGCTGCGCGATCTCTGGTCCTCCACCAACGAGGACTACCCGATCACCGTCTATGGGCGCGACGCCAAGATCGAGGTGGTGATCAAGTCGGTGAACCAGATCGAGCGCGGCGTGGCCCAGGTCCGCTTTACCCGCACGCTGCGCCGCCCCCGCGACACCCGCACCGTGACCCGGTCTTACGTGGCCACCGTCGGCTATGACTTCCAACCCGAAACCCGCCAGCGCCTTCAGGACGTCTGGGCCAACCCCTTGGGCTTCGTGGTGACCTCCTACCGCGTCGACGCCGAGACCCTGGAGAACTGACCAAGATGAAATCCCTGCCCGCGCTAATCCTGGCGCTCGCCCTCCCTGTTGCCGCAAACGCCGAGGCCACGCCGCAAGGCGGCACGCTCGACATCCGCATCCGCACCGCCGTCTATAATGAAAACCAGGTCTACCGGATCGAAACCGATCTTCGGCATTCGACCACGATTCATTTCGGGGCGGGCGAGCGGTTTGAGGCAGTGATCGTCGGCGACACCGAGAGCTTCCAGGTCGACCCGATCCCCGAGCTCGGCAACGTGCTGACGATCAAACCGCATGTGGCGCAAGCCTCGACCAACATGACGGTGATCACCAACCGCCGCACCTATTCCTTCCATCTGCGCGAGGGCTCGATCCCGAACCGCACCGGGATGTTCTTCGAAGTCCGCTTCCGCTACCCCGACGAGGAACGCCGCGCTGCGGCCGCCTCCCAGCCCAAGGGGTTTGAGGCGCCGCGCAACTACAGCTACCGCGTCTCGGGCGAGGGCGATTTCCGCCCCAGCCATATCTACGACGACGGGCGCTATACGTATTTTGTCTTCCCGGAAAATGGCCGCCAGCCCGCCCTCTTCAAGGCCGATGACCAGGGCCGCGAGCGCACGGTCAACTGGACGCAAGCCGGCAATACCGTCCGCGTGCTTGGGGTGAACACCTACTGGACGCTGCGCATCGGCGACGAGGCGATCTGTGCGATGCGCGACGAGAGCGCGATCTACGTGAGCAACTGACCATGGCCGATCAAACCCCTCCTGACCTTCAAAACCGCCTCGATCAATTCAGCCAGCGCGGCAAATCCAAACGCCGGGGCAACAGCCTCGGGGTCGGCGCGCTCGCCGCTGCCCTCGCCCTTGGCGGCGCCGGGGTCGCGTATTTCCTGGCGACAGGTCTGCAGGAAGGCGACAGTGCGCTCGAGACCTCTGATGTCGAGACCTTCCAGGACCGCCGCCCCGGCACCGGCGGGCGGCTGGAGTTCCCGCCAGATGAGGCGGAGCGACGGGTCAATGACGCGCTGATCGCCGTCGAAGAAGCGCTCGACGTGCCCGCGGCCCCTGCCCCCGAACCAAGCGCCGAAGTGCTGGCAGAGATCGCCAAGCTGAGGGAGGCGCTGGCTGCCAGCCAGACCGCGCGGAATTCAGAAATCCAGTCTGCCGTTTCGGACCTGCGCGACGCCTTCGACGAGCAGAAGGCCGCACTGGAAGCGACGCTCACCGCGAAGGAAACCGAGCTTGTCAACCTGCAGCGCCAAACCGAGACCCGCATTGAAGGTCTGCAGGCGATGCTCGATGCTGAACGGGCGCAGCGCGAGGGGCTCGAGGCCGAGCTCGACCGCGAAGGGCTGATCGCCGATCAGCGCCTGCTCGAAGAGCGTCGCCGTCAGGAAGAGGAACAGCGCCAGCGCGAAGCCGAGCGGGTCGCCGAAGAGCTTTTGACAGCGCAGATCAAATCGCCAGCGGTGGTCTACGCTGACGGCCCCCGTGGTGGCCAAAGTGGCGCGGCGGTCGCCGATCCTGCCGCCGCGGGCACAGGGGGGCCAGTCCTGTCAGGCAACGAGCAGTTCCTGCAGAGTGCGCGACCGCTCGAAGTGCAGGAGGCCGCCCATCTCACCCATCCCGAACGCACCCTGACCCAAGGCTCGGTCATTCAGGCCGCGCTCCAGACCGCTATCAACAGCGATCTACCTGGCTCCGTGGTCGCGATCGTCTCGGAACCGGTCCCGGCGTTTTCCGGGGACCGGATCCTGATCCCCCGAGGCTCCCGCCTTTTTGGCCAGTACCGGTCAGGCATCGACATGCATCAGAAGCGCATCCTGATCCTCTGGACCCGCGTCTTGACGCCGGACGGCACCTCGATGGAAATTGCCGCCGTGGGCGGAGACCAACTCGGTCGCTCGGGCCTCACCGGTCTCGTCGACACCAGGTTCGCCGAGCGCTTCGGTGGCGCGGCGTTAATTTCCGTGATCGGGGCGGCACCTGCGGTCGCGGCCGAGAGTGCCAACAACGAAACCACAAGCATCGTTCTGGGCGATGTCGGCAGCGACCTTCAGGACGCGGTCGGATCGGTCATCGCCGATCAGGTCTCGATCGCGCCCACAATCTATGTCGATCAGGGGGCCTCGGTCACCGTGCTCGTGGACCGCGATGTGGTGATTTATTGATGAGGGGGTTTGTTTTTCCAATCAAAAAGTCTTGTCGAAAAACGCGTTCGAGCGGCGGCGAGAGGCAGAGATTTTCGACACAAAAGAAAACAAACACCCAATGACAGAAAGCCCAGCCTCATACCTCGAGCGTTATCTCGACCCGTTCCGCGACCTCTTGCGGCGCGACGAAGTGGTCGAGATCGCGATCAACCCGGATGGCAAGGTCTGGCTCGAGGTCGCGGGCGACGCCACCATGCGCCACGAAGGCCAGACCGTGGATCGCACCACCGCCCTCAACATGGCCCAGATCATCGTCGGCGATGCCAAGGCCCGCGTCTCTGAAAAGAACCCCCTCGTCTCTGGCAAGGTGGAATATGCGGGCCGCCCGCTTCGGGTCCAGGTCGCCGTACCGCCCGCCATCGATCGCGGGGCTTCGATCACCATCCGCCTCTTCGCCGCAGGAAGCGTCCGGAACTACGCACCCACCTATCTCTTCGGCAAGGCCGTCTCGCTCGATGCGCTCCGCGCCGAGAAGATGAAAAACATCGCCACACTCGCCGAAGAGAACCTCGAGGCCGCGCTGCAAACCCTGATCGAGGCGCGGCTCAACATGCTGATCAGTGGTGGGACCTCGACCGGCAAAACCACCTTCGCACGGCACCTTCTGACTCATGTGAGCGAGCACGAGCGGCTGATCACCATCGAAGACGCCTTCGAGCTCTTCCCCGGCCAACCGAACACCGTCGCCCTCCTGGCAGAGCGCGGGGCCGGATCGCAACGCAGCGCCAACGCCCTTCTCCAAGCCTCCCTCCGCATGCGCCCCGACCGTATCATCGTCGGCGAGCTGCGCGGCGCCGAGGCCTTGACGTTTCTTGAGGCCATCAACACCGGCCATGGCGGGTCGGTGTCGACGATCCACGCCGAAACCGCGGAACTCGCCATCGACCGGCTGGCGATCATGGTGCTGCAGGCTGGCACACCGCTGACCTTCGCCGAGGTGCGCGAATACATCCGCAAGTCCATCGATGTAATCGTCCAGCTCGGGCGCGCCGAGGGAAAGCGGGGGATTACGGAGTTCTATCTGCCGGGCTGACGGCTATTTTCTACAGGGTGGGCGGGGAGCGGTCATTCGCTGCGGCTTGAACCAATGTCGGCATTGTAGAGCCTCACACGCCGGGGGGACAACGCGCTCGATCAGAACCTACGCCAGATCGCGACCGTGTCGGCGCGTCCCCACCAACACGTTCATTTCTTTACGACCAATGCCGGATGTCTACCTCGCCAATATCGTGTTACATTGACAATGGAATCACGAGGAGGAGCGGGGTTTTGCTGGAACATGCACTTGTTCTGGATTCGTTAGGGGCGCCGATCAGGCACCGGCAGAAAACCCATTCAGCTGATTGGGACGAAGTGGAGGACTTCTGCCGGTCGGTCTATATGCGATATCGGGTGCGGCCTTTGGATCGCTTGTCCCTGCCGGATGCGACCATGATTTCGGCGAAGGCGGGCTGTGTGACCATGACCCGGTTTGCCTACGGCACCGGCATTCACCTTGACCGTTTCGATCCTGATGCCGGAAACATCCTTGTTCTTAACACCCTGCGCGGGGCATTGGATCATCAAACCGATGGTGGCTCTATTGCAACCGCTGCCGGGGAAAGCTTTGTCGTAGATTGCTCCCGAGCCGAATATTGGCTTGAGGGTGATCCCGACCATATGCAGCTGAACCTCACGATCCCGCATCAGGCGATGGTTGATACGGCCGAGAGGTGGTTCGGTTTCGTGCCGGATGACCGCCTGTGGACGAGCCGTGTCAAGATCGGCGGCCCCAACTCAGCCTGGCCCGCGCTTCTCGATTATGCCACCCGTGCCTTAACGCGCGCGGGCGAAGTCTCATCCGACGCAGTCTTGGTGCGGCATATCGAAGAGATGCTTTGCGTCGAACTTCTGCGACAGTGGGCATCGGCCGCTGGGTTGAGCCTTGAGACCGGGGCCCGCTGTGCAGCCCCCGGTTACGTTCGCGCGGCCGAGGAGATCATGGAAGCCGAAGCGCGCGAAGCACCTTCAATCGGCGATGTGGCCAAGCGTGTCGGCGTTTCTGCAAGGACACTGTCCGGCGGATTTCAGAAGTTTCGAGGTATTTCGCCTCGGGCATTCCTCGTGGCGCGGCGGCTTGACGGCTTTCGCCGGGATCTTGAAACTTTGCCAGCCAATGTGACCGTCACCGTGATCGCCGCAGACTGGGGCTTTTCGAACTTCGGCGCTCTGGCCGGCCGGTATCGAGAAAGGTTCGGAGAAACGCCGTCGCAGACGCGTGGTCGGGTCGCACGACGCGTCCGCCCGCACTGACTTCGTTTCCGAAATCGGACAGAACATACCGGTTGCGAACAGCGCGGCCGATCAGTGTTCCGCATTCTTCTCTTCACATCTTCAAGGGAGGAACCAATGAAGGACATCAACCCAAACGACCTGAAAATCCGGTGTGACGCCGTTCTGAACGGACTGGGCACCGGTCCGTCGCGTGTGCCCGGGGTTGTCGCGATGGCAACGGACCGCAATGGCGATATCTACGCCGGCGCGGCCGGAGAGCGGCGGCTGGACGGCGACGCAATGACGGAGGACACAGTCTTCGCCATCTTCTCGACCACCAAGGCAATCGCTGGCACCACAGCCCTGCAATGTGTCGAGGAGGGTTTGTTGGACCTCGATGCGCCTGCGAAAAACTACGCCCCGGCCATCGGTGAGTTGAAGGTGATCGACGGGTTCGACGCGGACGGCACCCCCAGACTGCGCGCCCCCAAAAGTGATGTCACGACCCGCCAACTGATGCTGCACACGGCCGGTTTTGGCTATGATTTCTTTAACGAGACCTATAAGCGCCTCGCCGAAGAGCAGGGCCAGCCCTCTGTCGTCACCGGCAGCCGCGCCTGCATCGAAACCCCGCTGCTATTCGATCCGGGCACGAAGTGGGAATACGGCACGAACATCGACTGGGTCGGACAGGTCGTCGAAGGCATCCGCGGCAAACGCCTGGGCGAGGTTATGAAAGAGAGGATCTTCGACCAGCTCGGCATGCAGGATATCGCCTTTACCCGGACGCCCGACATGAAGGAGCGGACCGCGACCATCCACGCGCGGGGCGAGGATGGCGGGCTGACCCCGATGGACGACTTCGCACTACCTGATGACCCTGAGGTCCACATGGGCGGCCACGGGCTCTACGCGACTGTGCCGGAATACATGAAGTTTATCCGCATGTGGTTGAACGACGGTGCCGGTCCGAACGGGCGGGTCCTGAAACCCGAAACCGTCGAATGGGCCGTGCAGGGCGCACTTGTCCCACCGCAGAAAGTCACCATGCTGCCCGGCGTCATTCCCTCGCTTTCGAATGATGCAGAGTTCTTTCCGGGCATACCCAAGGACTGGTCCTACACCTTCATGGTCAACACCGAAGACGCGTCCACCGGGCGCCCGGCCGGCGCCATCGGCTGGGCCGGGCTGGCGAACAGCTACTATTGGATAGATCGAAAGAATGGGATCGGCGGCTACTGGGCAACGCAGATCCTGCCGTTCGCAGATGGGGTCTCCTTTCCAGGGTATATGGATTTCGAGAGCGCGGTCTACGCGGCCCTCTCGGGGCAATAACGGCATTTTCCTGCTATGCCAAAGGGCGGGGCGCATGCGCGCCCCGTCGGACTTGCCGGTTTTCACGCCTTAGATAGGTTATGAGATAAAGAAGCCATTGGACGGGTTTGGACCGAACGTCCGCTAAGGGCCGGAAGCGACGCACGCGGGCGACGAGCGGGCGGTCGTCATGCTGCAACGCCGCAAGTCCGCTCCGAGCCCGAAATGTGGAATGCCGCAAATCCGCAAGATGTCCGCTGTTCGTCCGAGGGGCTTTGGTCTGTCTATACTCTCAGTGGGTGGTCATCTGAAATTCCGACCTATTTGAATAAGAGCATACGATACGCAGAATTGAAAATCTGCATTTGAAACAGGGAATAACTCATGACTTCTTTTGATCTCTCGCGCCGTGGAATGATCCTCGGCGCCGCTGGCGGGGCTGCCCTTCTTGCCGCCGGACGCCCACAGGTCCTCCAGGCCGCGGCCCATACAACGGTGCCACTTCCAACCTTCTATGACCGTAAGGTCGGCAATCTGCGCGTGACGACCTTACTGGACGGGTATTTCGAGCTTGATCAGAACATGGTGACGAACCTTGAGGACGAGCAAATCGACGAAGGATTGAAGGCGGCCTATCTTGACCCTGCGGATCCGATTCCGCTGGCAATCAGTACGCACGTCATTCGCCAGGGGGACCAGGTCAGTTTGATCGATGCTGGTGCGGGCGGTTCCTTTGGACCAACAGCAGGCCGGTTGCGCACATCGCTTGAATCGCTTGGCGTTGCACCTGAAGACGTGACGCGCGTTGTGTTGACCCACATGCACCCGGATCACATCGGGGGATTGATGGGAGATAATGGCGCGGTCTTCCCGAATGCATCTTTGCATGTCAGCGAAACCGATCATGCCTTCTGGACGGATGAGACGATCGCATCGGGTGCGCCGGAATCGTCGCAAGGTTTCTTCGCACTGGCACGTGCTGTCAGCGAAGCTTACACCCAGCGGACTGAAATGTTTGGAGACAATACCGATCTTGGTGGCGGCCTTACGACTTTGGCCATGCCGGGGCATACGCCTGGACACAGCGGGATCCGTGTGTCGGATGGCTCTGATCAGTTGATCATATGGGGAGACAGCACAGCTGTGGCGTCGCTGCAGTTTCAACACCCCGATGCCGGCATCGCCTTCGACGCAGATAGCACGCAGGCCGCCGAGACTCGCCGCCGCGTCCTGGATATGGTGGTTGCCGACAAGATTGCCGTTGCGGGCACCCATTTGCCGTTCCCCGGTATCGGCCATGTCGAAGAAAAAGACGGGGCCTACGCCTGGGTTCCAGAAGTATGGCGGCACATTTAAAGCGGTCGTCTCGCAAAGCCGAAAGCTGGTCGCGAATTTCCGGGCCCATTGCTACACTTAAGTAGCTGCTGAAGCCTCGGGACGGAAAAGACGAACCGCACACGCTGCGCCTGCTGAATGGCGCTGTCGGATCAATTCCAATTTGTCCGATAGCGCTACTCGGGCGACATCATGCTGACAACCCGGGCGATTGGACCCGAAGGGTTCGGGCCCGAGACGTTGCTGTGGCAGAGATATCAGATTTTAGAATTCACAAGAATTAGGCAGTACATTGCACCGCCCCGACCTCATCCCGCCTGAACTGCGTCGTTCCGCCGCATCTAATGAGGGTAGAGGGACGTGCTTGGGAACTTGTCATCGCATGATCTTCTCTTCCTGAGTCGGCTGAGCATTGGCGTGGGCAGCATTGGCATTGGAATTGGCATTGCCGATGCGGACAATCAAATTGGTGACGCGAACCGCAGCTTCGTCCCGCGGTGCAGTCAACCGGCATACCAACATGTTACGGTCATGGAGCAATGTCCGCTACGCGGGCTGCAACTGCAGCATCTGAAGCGAGGGGCGAAGGTCCGGTATGGGCCGATCGCGTCAGCACCTTCGTGACGGGCCAATCACGGCATGATCAGGCCCTCACTCACCCAACAACTCCTCAATAAAATCCTCCTGTCGATCAAGCACCGCCTCCCATTCCTTCGGCACAGCCGCTTCCCGCTCGCGCGTCTCAGGCTCAGGTTGCCCACGCCCGCCCTCGAGCGCCATCACGCTCATCGCCCGCGCTTCACGGCGTTGCGAACGATCACGTACGAGCGCGCGTTCGGCTGGTTTGACAGTCTCGTCCACACCGGTCTCCTCACCCCCACCATCGCTCCCCCAAGGCCCCACACCCTGCACGCTCGGCGGATAGGGGAACGGCTTGCCTTCCTGGCGGGCCAGCATCTGCTTGAAGAACGGATCGTCGTAATATTTGATCCGGCTCGCCTTGATCGGGTGCTGGGGCGAGGCGAGGATGATGACCTCGTCGGGATCCATCAGACGGGCTTCCGTCTCGGAAAGCAGCGGCCGTTCTTCCAGCCGCGCCGAAGTCGAGGTCGCGCCGAGGAAACCCTTGTTGCGACCATACATCCGGGTCACCGCCTCGCGGGTGGTGCTGCCGACAGCGGCGGACACCTCTTTCACGGTGCGCTGGTCGCGCGGGGTGATGTAGAGCTTGAGCCCTGCCCCGTTCTCGAGGCTTTCACGGCCCTCGGGCCCATAGATCCGGTCAAGAGAGGCCAGCGACTGCGCGATCATCGCGACGCGACCGCCGTAGCTCGCCAGCGAATGGATCGCGCGTTCCAGATAGGGCATCGCCCCCATCTGCTGGAATTCGTCGATCATCATCATGACCGGCCAGGGCTCGTCCGGGCCCGGCTCGTTCAGGCGGATCGAGGCGATGAGGTCGGCAAACATCAGGCGCAGGAGCGGGGCGAGTGTTGCGATGTGATCCTCGGAGACTGCAATGTAGAGCGACTGTGGGGTTATCCGGAATGTCGAAAAGTCGAAGTCGCTGGCTTGCGTGGCCGAGCGCACCGCCGGGTTGTCCCACTGCTTGAGGCCGGCGGTCATCAGAGCCTGAATGTTCGACGTCAGAAGCCGCGACGAGGCCGAGGCGGCGTTGGTCCAGAGCTCGCGCAGGATGTCTTCCTCGGCCTCGTCAGCATAGGTCTTGTACTGGGCGTTCTTGTATTCTCCCCCGGCGACGATCTTGTTGACCTCGCCAAGGTTCGGCGTACCGCGCTGGATCGCCAGCAGACAGGCCGCGACAAAGATCGACTTGCCGGCCTCGGAGAAGGTGTCGAGCGTCTTGTTGTCCTTGTCGAGGAAGAGGTCGGCCAGGATCGAGACCTCGGTGAACCGCTGCGCGAATGTCGGGGCTTTGGCGATCCGGGCGAGCGGATTGTAGCGATGCGTGGCATTGGCCCAATCGAAGGGACTGAAGCGATAGACCTCGTCGCCATTCAGCGCCCGCAGCCGCGCGGTCTTCTCGAAGTTCTCGCCCTTCACGTCGAGCACCACAACCGAGCCCGCGAAGCTCAGAAGGTTCGGGATCACGAAGCCCACGCCCTTGCCGGCCCGGGTGGGGGCCACCATCATCACATGCGGGATCGTGCTCGAAGAGATGAACTCGGCCTTGGAGGTCGGCGCACCGAGCTTGCCGCAGACGAAGCCCTTGCCCGGGGCCTGCAGCATGTCGTTCTTTTTCAGCTCCGCTTTGGTCTGCCAATGGGCAGAACCGTAATCGTCGCGCTCCTTCTTCCAGGTCCACGCCAGTGCCAGCGCGCCGAGGCCGATCGCGCCGAAGCCGACGGCACCAAACCCCACCTTGAAGGCCTCGGGGTGCGCTGCGCGTGTAGCTGCACTCGCCTTCCAGAGCGCCAGCATGTCGAAGCTGCCAAAGCCGGTTTTCAGGGCCAGGGTCAGGTAGAAGGCGGCGACGATGGTGCCGATGACAGCACCGCAGATCACACCGAAAAGAAGTGCTGCCCAGAGGGGAAGTGTCTTGGTCATGGTGGTCATCTCCCCTTTAGAATTCCATCTCGTCGTCGAGTCCGCGGTCCCGACCGAGATCACGTCCCAGCTCCTGGGCCTCCTGCTGCCCGCGCAGTCGTGCAACCTCGGTCGCCTTGTCCTGCTGCAATTCGGCGGCGCGGTCGGTGAAGACCTGGTCGCCGGTCTCCTCGAAGGTCATCTCCAGGAACTCCTGCGTGACGGTGATCTGGTCGAGCTTACTCGGCAGGGCAGCGTCCAGCACCTCGTAGTTGCCACGGCGTAGCTCGGCCAAGCCCTCCTCCCCCAATTCCTTGAAGAGCTCGGATTGCAGGGTTCGCTCGACTGTCTCTTCCTGTGCCTCGGTGAGCTTGCCATCGCGCAACATGTCGGCGAGGTCCTGCAGGTAGGGATTGGGCGTCCGGTCGTCCTCGTCGATGAGGGGCAGCGTCGCCTCTTCCTCATCGGCAAGGGTCCGGCCAATCTCGACGCCCAGTTCTTTCGCGCGCTCCATCAGCGCGTCCATCACGCCATCGACTTTTTCGAGCGCACGATCGAGTTGGTCGTCACTCGCGGTCTCCACGCTGAGACCGTCCTTCGCCAGTACCGCGTTCATGTCCCGCTCGACCCAGTCCTGTGCCATGCCGTAGTTCCGCGTGCCGCCGGCAGTGATCCGGGCTACCAGTTCCTCGCCGTCCATTCCGACCTCCTCGGCGCGCTCGAGCATGTCGCGCAACCCGTCGTCGTTGCCGGACTTCAGCGCGGCGATCAGCACTTCGCTTCCCGCCCCCGGCGGATAGGGTTCTTCGAGTTGCTTGCCGAAGCGCGCGCGCAGCTCCGGGTCAGGCACCATCTGCGAGAGGTCCGCGATGATCGGCGCGGCCTTGGCCTCGAAGGCGGCGCGCTCGGTCGGGTCCAGTTCCTCGGCTTTGAGCCGCAGCGCCTCGATCGTGCGCTCGGAATAGTCGATCGCGTCACCGACGGTCTTGATGTCCTTCATGTCTATCTCTCCTTCGGTGAAGTTCCACGGCGTGCCCGAGCCAAGCCCGTCCGCCATCCCGCGCACGGCGCGCGCCATGTGACGCTGGTCCATCCGGTCCAGCAGGTCGGCGAGGTTCTTGTAGTCCTTGGCGAAGCCCACCACCTGAGCCTGCGCGATGGCGGATTCCTGGGCAGTCATGATGATCTCGCGCGGCAGCCTCGCCTCTTCCTTGGCGCGGTAGATCTCCTCGATACCGGCGGGTTTCTCGAAGATGCCGCGCTCGAGCCGGGTGGTGGCGTCAAGCATCACGCCGTAGCGTTCCGCGATCTCGGCCTGCTTCTCCCGCATCAGCTGCGGCGACATCACGCCTTCGGCCCAGCAAGAGAACCAGGTGCCGTTTTCGACGCCGCGATTGTTCAGGATGATGTGCGCATGCTTGTGCGCCCGGTCGTCATGGACCGCGAGGACGTAGTCCCATTGGTCGCCGTATTCGCCGCTCTCGAAGAAATGCTCCGTCCAGTCCATCGCGATGTCGCGCACCTGATCGACCGTCACGTCGGTCGGGAAGGACAGCAGCATGTGCGAGGTGAAGCCGAGCTTGGTCGAGCCGCGCCAGGTCCCGGCCCAATCCTCGATGATGTCTTCCTTCTGCTCCTCAGAAAGGACCGTCGCATCGGTCAGCGCATTAGTCATCGTCGAGTAGGTATAGACCGCCTTGTCGTTGATGTAGGATATCTGCGCCCCGAGCGAGGCGCGCGTCTTGCAGCCCCCCGCCCGGATCCGTTTGAACACCGCCGCCCGGCTCTGACCCGACGCCGCCTTCAGCGCGTTGCGCGCCGACAAGGATCCGACGCGCGCGAAACTCCGCCCCTGCCGACGACCCGCCAGCCGCGCGTCGATCCGCGCCGCGGCCTGGCCCCGGATGCGCTCATCCTCCCAGAGCCGGCCCATGACCGAGGCGTAGAGGGCGAGCGGATCAGGCATTCCTGACCAGCCTCAGACGGCCGCCGGTCGCGGGCGGGTCATCCTCCAGAACCGTGCCATCCGCCCCCTGCCCTTCTTCCTTTTCTGGCCACTCTCGATGACGCAGCGCCTGCGCCGCATCCTTCATCCGACCCATGTCGCGGCTCATGGACTGCGCCAGATCAACGAGTTCGATCAGCACCGCACGATCCGCCTCCGAGACCTCCAGCCGACCGCGATGGACCGCCTTGGCGAGCGCCAGTCCGGCGTCACTCACGTCTTTCGCCTGACGCCATGCGGCGCAGAATTCCGCCACCAGATCACGCGGGACATCGAGGAAACCGCAGCGTCCGCGCAGCACCGCATTGAGCGCCTGCGAACGATTGGCAAAGCCCCGCGCGCGCCACTCCGCATCAAACGCTGCAAGCTCGGACTGGCTCGCCCGAAAGGCCACTGTCTCGCTCGGATCGCGCACCGCGATGCCCTCGCCCGCCTCCTCGTTCGCGAGCCGGTTCACATGACGCGGAGAGATGCCGAACGCCGCCGCCAGGTCCTTCGCGGTCTCGCCCGCCGCGAAGCGCCGCGCGACTTCGATGCGCTCTTCAAGCTTCAGGTTTTTCGCTGGCCTTGGCACAGGTCAGACCCCTCGGACAAAATGTGCAAACATTGGCCATATCCTGCCAACGTCTTCCTTCTCTCCTTCGCTTATAATTCAATACATCACATTGCGCAATATTACGTTTTGCATGTTGTGTCTTTTTGCAGGCATTGGACGCCATCAAGACCCCTCGCCGCGGCGCGACATGGAACGGGTCCCGCCCTCATCGATGCAGGACAACCAGGTCGAAAAAACTTCCGAAACTTGTGTTCAAGACGCACGCGACGACAGACGAACCGGACGCTCGAGCCGGTCACGGGTCGGGCGCCAGGAACACGAAGACGGCCCGCGCGGGATGGCGCGGGTCACGCCCGTTTAGGGCGTCACAGTGTTGGTAAGTATCAGGGTCAAACCCCTGCGGATCCGAAGACCCGCAGGGCTGTATGGGTCAGTGACCCAGTCCCTGATTGCGCAGATCGTCGTAGCGACTGCGGGCGATCAGCGCCTCGGTCTCGAGGCTGTCGAGTGTCTCGGGATGGGCGGCCTCATCAAAGGCGGTGAGGTAGGCCTCGTAGGCCATGTCGGTTTGCAGTTCGGCGAGGTCGATGGATTGTTCGAGTGTCATGGTGTGATCCTTTCCTTTGATCGTCGTTGGACGGATCGTGGAAAAGACCGGGGGCATGAGAGCGGGCTGCACCCGGCACGGGGCGGAATGAAATGGAGCACGCCGGGGGCAGGTTTGTTGTGAGCGATGCCCAGCAGCGCTCAAGGCGTCAGCCGTCCAGAAACCTGCCCCCGGCGTTGCCGACCGCTCTACCCCGGGCTAGCGATCTCTAAGGCCAACAGGTCGACGGAAAGGCGCGCGGCGGTGGCCCTGACGTGAGACGTGGCCCCCGGACTCATGTCGTTGATCTGCGGTTTCTACCCTCGCGGCACATTGTAAATTCGCCACCCCGGGAAGCATCGCGAAGACGGTCCTGGCGCGGTTTGCTCGACTGAGAGAAGGAGTGCGCTTGGCTCGCTCAGCCGGCTGCCAGTTCTCCGGCTGATATTCGGTTCCGCCTCGGGTTCGCGCGATCCTCACTGTCGCTGAACAGAAAGATCGGCGTCGCATGGCGACCGATCCAGTCTGACTATCCACCACTGTGACCGCGTCCGAAATATGCCGCGTTCTTCGGGCACCGGCATCCGGCCCGTCCTTGGGGCGAACTTAAGAACAAGAAATAGCCAGACCGCCGGAGCGGCCTGGCCGTTGGCTTAGGCGGCGTCTTTGGGACCCCAGGGAATGACGGCCTGCAGGGACAGATCGTCCTGGTTTGCGGCCTTGCCGAGGTTGGCGTTGAAGCCGTGGTCGCGGATGGTCAGCGTGTAGTAGTCGGCGCCGGTCTCCTTGTTCTGCTTCTTCCAGATACCGCCGCACTCGACCAGTTTGCCGCGCGGGGAGCGGCCGAGGACGCGGTGCGTGGGGGCCATCGGGTTCGTGCTCGCGACGGGTTCGACCGTGATGTCGAGGTCGAACGTCAGGGTCGAGATGGAGCCGACGCCCTTCGCGGTTTCGATGTCGGCGCTGGTGAATTTGATGCAGTTCGTGGTCATTGCTCTTCTCCTTGTTTGCGTTGCAATGATGGTCACCTTGCAGCTGGCCAAGGCCCGGCCGCACCGAAGGCGCAGCGTGAGCGGAGAGGGGCAGGCGGCGGTCTTTTTGCTCCGCGAGGAATGGCCCGCAGGGTCAGGGGAAAAAGATCGGTGACAACCTTTGTGGGCGGGACGACAGCTGCGACCAGCATGTCATGCAACTCAGACATCGGGAGAAGCGCGGTGGACGCGAAGGAAGGTGGGTGAACAGACGAGGGAGATGCTGCCCTTCTTCGGCGCTTGCCGTCCTTGATCTTTGCCAACCAGAACGGTTCGAACCCGAACGCCACGACCGCGACAATCAAGATAGACCGTACGCCGCACCTCGGCAGGATTGGCAGTAAGCTGGAACGATGGCGTCTTGAGCAGGCCAGAGACAGGCCAACGATCAGCTTGACCTAATTTGCGAATTAGCCGTCTCCTCGAGTTGTCTGCCAGAAGTACCACCCCAGACCGAAACTCTCTGTAATCTAGCTACTGAGTTCGCGGCCTTGACAATCTGGCTGCAACGGCGTATCTCTGTATGGACAATACAGAGGAATCGATCTTGAGGCTTGGTGACATTTGCGAAATTTGGTCAGGGCACACCGCAAGAGGGCGCTTAGAGGTTTCCCCGGAAGGCGGGCGGCTTGCCGTCCAGCTTCGCGACATCCAGCCCGATGACGATTTGGCCGCTAGGCCATTGCAGCGTTATGCACTGGATGGTCTACCCGAGCGCCATGTTGTGCGCGGGGGAGAAGTGATCTTCAAGTCACGTGGCGAGCCTAACGTAGCGGCGCCCGTTAACACGAAACTTGAAGAACCGATTGTCGTTATCCTGCCGCTCGTCATTTTGCGCCCTAAGGCGGGTCTTACGCTGCCGGACTACCTCGCCTGGGCGATCAATCAGCCAAGGTCCCAGAGATACTTCGACACAGAAGCACAAGGGACCAGCATGCGGATGATATCCAAGGCCGTACTCGAGGAGCTGGACGTGCCATTGCCCGATATCGAAACTCAGGCACGTATTGTTGCAATTCATAAGCTTGCAAAGCGCGAGGGTGCATTGCTCCGCGACCTGGCTGATCGCCGAGAGCAGCTTTCATCCATTATTCTGGCTGAGCGCGCCCGCGCCGGTCGCAAAAAGGAACTCTTCCAATGACAGATCAGGTTACCCAACAGCAGATCAACCAGACCGCTTGGGCGGCCTGCGACACCTTCCGGGGCGCCGTCGATGCCGGTCAGTACAAGGACTACATCCTCGTGATGTTGTTCCTGAAGTACATTTCGGACCTCTGGAATGATCATATCGAGACCTACCGCAAGCAATACGGGGACGATGATGCGCGCATCCGTCGGCGGTTGGAACGTGAGCGCTTCATCCTTCCCGAGGGCGCCAGCTTCTACGATCTCTACGCGCAGCGAAACGAGCCCAACATCGGCGAGCTGATCAACATCGCGCTTGAAAAGATCGAGGACGCGAACCGCGCGAAGCTCGAAGGCGTCTTCCGCAATATCGACTTCAATTCCGAGGCCAATCTCGGCCGCCCGAAGGATCGCAACCGCCGCCTCAAGAACATGCTTGAGGACTTCGCCAAGCCCGCGCTCGACCTGCGCCCGTCGCGGGTGACCGAGGACATCATTGGCGAGTGCTACATCTACCTGATTTCCCGCTTCGCCTCGGACGCCGGCAAGAAGGCAGGCGAGTTCTATACCCCAACCGCCGTTTCCGGACTGCTGGCCAAGCTGGTCGCGCCTCAGCCGGGCGATACCATCTGCGATCCGGCATGTGGGTCCGGCTCTCTGCTTATTCAGGCATCACAGGAAGTCGGGTCCGAAAACTTCGCCCTCTACGGGCAAGAGGTGAACGGCGCGACTTGGGCGCTGGCCCGCATGAACATGTTCCTGCACGCCAAGGACGCGGCCCGCATCGAATGGTGCGACACGCTGAATAGCCCGACGCTGGTCGAGGGCGATCACCTCATGCGCTTCGACGTGGTGCTCGCCAATCCGCCGTTCTCGCTCGACAAGTGGGGCGCGGAGGATGCGGACAGCGACCAGTACAAACGGTTCTGGCGCGGTGTGCCGCCCAAGTCCAAGGGCGACTACGCCTTCATCACCCACATGATCGAGATCGCCAAGCGGCAGTCCGGCCGCGTGGCCGTGATCGTGCCGCATGGCGTGCTGTTCCGGGGCGGGGCCGAGGGGCGCATCCGGCAGCAGCTGATCGAGGAAAACCTTCTCGATGCCGTCGTCGGCCTGCCCGCCAACCTGTTCACCACCACAGGGATCCCGGTCGCCATCCTGATCTTCGACCGCTCGCGAGAGGAAGGCGGCGCGAACGCGGGCCGGCGCGACGTGCTGTTCATCGACGCCAGCAAGGAGTTCACGCCGGGCAAGACCCAGAACGTGATGGACGACGCGCATGTGGCGAGGGTGCTGGAGACCTACAGCACCCGCGCCGAGGTCGAGCGGTATTCGCACCGGGCCAGCCCGGAGGAAATCGCCGAGAACGGCTACAACCTCAACATCCCCCGCTACGTCGACACGTTCGAGCCGGAGGAGGAGATCGACGTCGCCGCCGTGCAGAAGGACATCCTGCGGATCGAGGCCGAACTGGCCGACGTTCGGGCGAAGATGGCCGGGTATCTGAAGGAGCTCGGCGTTGATGCGTGACGGAACGACTTCGGCGAGAGAAAGCGCGCGGAGCCGTGCCGCTGAGCGAGACCTCGGCCGACTTGGCGTGACCACGGTTCCGGATGGCTGGAAGCTATCAACCGTGGGCAAGGCTTGCACGATCCGAAACGATCTTCGCTTGCCGTTGTCGGTCGAAACAAGAGCGGTGATGCAGGGAGAGTATCCGTATTACGGCCCGACCGGCATTCTCGATTACATTGATGAGTTTCGCGCTGAAGGTGAGTTTGCGCTCATTGGCGAAGATGGCGATCATTTTCTCGACACGGAGAAGAAGAGCCAGACCGTTAGGGTGTCCGGGCGGTTCAACGTCAACAACCACGCTCATTTGATCGCGAGCGGTAAGGGCTGCGCAGTCGACTGGTTCTTTCAGTTCTTTAGGCACCGAGACATTTCGCATTCGCTCACCCGTCAAGGCGCCGGGCGCTACAAGCTCACGAAGCAGGCGCTCGAAAAGCTCCCGATCTTGCTGCCCCCGCTCCCCGAACAGCGCAAGATCGCCGAAATCCTGCGGACTTGGGACGAGGCGCTCGAAAAACTCACTGCCCTCCGCGCGGCGAAGCTCAGGCGGCACCGGGGACTCACGATGGCGTTGGCCTTCGGCGCCAAGCAGCTAGACCGCTTCCGGAGGACTGACGAGGTAGCGCCCTACAGGTGGTTTCAGCTTCCTGCATCATGGGGCTGCCGCCCTATCGGCGATTTGGCCACAGAAGTCTCGGAGCGGAATGGTGCAGTTGACCAGCACGAAGTTCTCTCATGCTCGAAGCACGACGGCTTCGTGCGGTCGCTGGAGTACTTCAAGAAGCAGGTCTTCAGCGCCGACCTGACCGGCTATAAGAAAATCTGGCGCGGCGATTTCGGCTTCCCCAGCAACCACGTCGAGGAAGGGTCGATCGGCCTCCAGAACCTCACTGATATCGGCGTCGTCAGTCCCATCTACACTGTCTTCCGCTTCAGCCCAGACGAGGTGAGTGCAGAATACGCATTTGCGGTTCTGAAGACGGAACTCTACCGGCACATCTTTGAGGTAAGTACCAGCGCCTCGGTGGACCGGCGCGGCAGCCTCCGCTGGAGCGATTTTTCTCGCCTCCCGTTTCCGGTGCCGCCGTTGGATGAACAGAAAGCCATCGTCGAAGTTCTGAACACTGCGCGGGACGACCTCGCCGCCACAGAACGAGAAATCGAAGCGGTCACCCGGCAGAAGCGCGGCCTGATGCAGAAGCTGCTGACGGGTGAGTGGCGCGTGAAATTGAAGAGTGACCATAAGGAATTTTCATGACCGACAATATTCAGAAGCTATCCATCCGCCTCCTGAAGGACGGTGTCGAACCTGCAGATGCCCTCCGCGACGGTGTCGACTTGGAGAACTGGCCCAAGATCGAAGGCGCCAAGATCGCGCTGGACACGATGGGTGGCAACCCGCCGAAGTGGTCCGGTTTCCTGGGGCTGTCCGCGGACGAAAAAAAGAAGGTCTGGAACAACACCGCATACGGTCTGGTCTTTCTGCAGACGTCTGGCCGCTGGTTCGCCGTGTCATTCGGTATGGGTCATGTGAAATTGGACCCCTCCAAGTTCGAGCAGGACTTCGGTCTTCGGGTCGTCCTCAACTCGGTGGACGAAGAGCAGTTGAAGAGCGCCGATGTCCGGACGCCCGACGAGAACACCTTGTCCCGGCGCAGCCAGACGAGTCGCGGGTCCGACCAGACGGCCTTCGCGATCGACGTCGAACGCGATATCATTCGCGGGTTGGCCGGCACTCCCAAGGACAAGGGCTTCGCGACACGGGTCGCCGGCAGTGATGCGTTGTCCATGGATCGCCGTCTGAAGGTGGCTGACCTTCCGAAAGCCTGCGCCGACGCGCTCTCCGTATATGCGAAGGACGCCTACAAGAACCACTTCGGATGGGTCGACCAGATCAAACACGTGCGCGAAGCCGACCTTCTTGAGAAGCTGGATGATGCCGCTGCCGCGAAGCTCGAGACTGTCATCGGTGGAGCAGACCCGGATGGCCTGCACTTGGCCTTTCCCATCATCTACGACCCAGAAAAGGGCGCCTGCATTCGCTACAAGGGCTTCCGCAGCAAGCTTGTGTTCCCCGACCTCGATCTCTCCGGTTACCTGGGCGCCCTTCAGGAGCAGGGCGTGACGAGTTTCTCGGCCGACGATCTCAGGAAGCATGCTGTCCACGAGGTCGACGACGAGGGCAAGGACTGCGGCAAGAGCTGGAAGATTGGCGAGTGTCTTGTTCTCGAAGCCGAGGTTGATGGCCATACCTACGTGCTCTCCGGCGGACGCTGGTATCAGGTCGCTCAGGACTATGCTCAGGAGTTAGTGAAGTTCTTCGACGAACTACCAAAGGAAGAACTTCCAGACGCGCTCCCCGATGAAAATGAGGAGAAGTACAACAGGCGCTTGAAGAAAGACGTGCCTGAGCTTCTCTGCCTCGATCGCAAACTCATCAAGCCCACCGGCTGGACCACGACGGTTGAAGCTTGCGATTTCCTCGATAAGGGCTCGCGCATCATCCACGTGAAGGACAAGACTTCGTCCTCGCGCCTCAGTCACTTGTTCAACCAGGGCACGGTTTCCGGTCGGGTCTTGATCGTTGATGGAGCCGCTCGCGACCTTGTCAGGGGCAAGATCGCCGAGGTTGAAGCCGAGACCGGTCAGGCGGACTTCGCGAAAATAATTCCGACTGCAGCAAGCAACTTCCAGTCGCGGGACTACACCATCGTCTATGCCGTCATCGGAACCGGTGACGTGCCGAAGCTTCCTTTCTTCAGCCTTGTCACGCTTCGCCAGGCCGTCCGCGATCTCAAGGCACTGGGCTACAAAGCAGCGTTTGCTTGGATCAAGAAGCCGGCTGCCGTCGGTGTGAAGCCATCGAAGCCCACAGAAGACGATCAAGATGACGGCGAGGTGATTGACCCCGCAGACGAGGTAGCATGAATTACGAGGGATTCATCGCGGCTGAGAAACACCAGTCCCAGGTGCCAGCGCTGCAGCTGCTCGTGGCGCTTGGGTTCACCCCGCTCTCACAAGAGGAGGCGCTTCGCCTGCGCGGCGGGCGCCTGCGGAACGTGGTGCTGGATGACGTGCTCGCCGACCAGCTGATGCGCATCAACCGCTTCACCCATCGGGGGCGTGAATACAGCTTTGACCTTGAGGACGCGCATGACGCCATGCGGCGCCTCAAGCCCACGCCCGACCGTTTGAAGGGTCTTAAGGGCACTAACCAGGACATCTACGACACGCTCGTCCTCGGCACGACGATCACGAAGTCCATCGACGGCGACTCGAAGAGCTACTCGTTCCGCTACATCGATTGGGAGCGGCCGGAGAACAACGTTTTCCATGTCACTGCCGAGTTCTCGGTCGAGAGGACGGCGTCGAGCCAGACCAAGCGCTGCGACATCGTCGCATTCGTGAACGGCATCCCGATTCTCGTGATCGAGAACAAGCGGCCGACCGAAAGCCTGAAGAAGGCGGACAGTCAACTGATCGGCTACCAGAACGAGGACAACATCCCACAGCTCTTCCACTTCGCCCAGCTACTGGTCTCCATGAACCGCAATGGTGCGCGCTATGCTACGGTTGGGACAAGATCCAAGTTCTGGGCTGACTGGCGCGACGAGGAAGACACTGACGAGGCCATCTCGCCCTTCGCCAACCGTGTGCTTTCTGCGGCGGAGAAAGACGCCATCTTCTCCGGCGATTTCACGGGCGCACGCGCCTATTTCGATGCGATGGCCGTTGAGGGCGACCGCGCGGTCACGGTTCAAGACCGGACGGTGTACGCGTTGTGCCGCCCCGTGCGGCTGCTCGATCTCATCCGCCGCTTCACGGTGTTCGATGGCGGCGTCCGCAAGGTTGCGCGCCATCAGCAGTTTTTCGGGATCCGGCGCGCTGTCGAGACGGTCAAGCAGCATGATGTTAACGGCGCTCGCAAGGGCGGTGTCATCTGGCACACGCAGGGGTCGGGCAAGTCGTTGACGATGGTGATGCTGGGGCGCTCGCTCGCTCTCGAGCGTAGCATCGAGAACCCGCGGATCATTATCGTCACGGACCGCGATGATCTCGACAAGCAGATCAAGGACACCTTCAAGTCCTGCGACCTCGAGCCGGTTCGCGCAACAAGCGGGTCTCACCTTCTCGATCTCGTTCAAAACAAGGCTCCACTGGTCACCACGATCATCAACAAGTTCGATACTGCGCTGAAGAACAGCAAGCTTGTGGACGACGATCCGAACACCTTCGTGCTGGTGGACGAGAGCCACAGGACGCAGACTGGGCGCTACGGCGGCCACAGCCAATTCGCCGCCAAGATGCGGCGCCTCCTGCCCAAGGCCTGCTACCTCGGCTTCACCGGCACGCCCCTGCTGAAGAAGGAGAAGAACACACTGTCGACCTTCGGGCGACTGATCCACCGCTACGCCATCGACGAGGCGGTCGCCGACGGTGCCGTCGTGCCGCTACTGTATGAGGGAAGGCTTGTCGAGCAGCAGGTATCCGGAGCCGTGATCGACCGCTGGTTCGAGAAGATCAGCGAGGGGTTGACTGACAGCCAGAAGGCCGACCTCAAGCGCAAGTTCTCCCGGATGGACGCGCTGGCCAAGACTGACCAGGCTATCCGAGCTAAGGCGTTCGACATCTCCGAACACTATCGCCAGCACTGGCAGGGGACCGGCTTCAAGGCGCAGCTCGTCGCCCCGTCGAAGGCGGCGGCGGTCCGCTTCAAAGATGTACTCGACGAGATTGGCCACGCCTCGAGCGCGATCGTCATCTCCCCGCCGGACGAGAACGAGGGCAACGAGGAGGTCGACCAGGAGTCCAAGGACCTGGTGCGACGCTTCTGGTCGCAGATGATGGCGCGGTACAAGACCGAGGAGGAGTACAACCGCCAGATCATCGATGCCTTCAAAGGTTCCGGCGATCCAGAGATCCTGATCGTCGTCTCCAAGCTCCTCACCGGCTTCGACGCGCCCCGGAACACGGTGCTCTACGTCTGCAAGTCCCTGAAAGAACACAACCTTCTACAGGCGATTGCGCGCGTGAACCGTCTCTACGAGGACGGCGGAACGGAGAAGCAGTTCGGTTTCATCGTCGATTACGAGGGGCTGCTCGGCGAGTTGGACAGCGCCCTGACGACCTATAGCGCCTTCGAAGGTTACGAGGCTACGGACCTCGCCGGGACGGTGCACGATGTCCGGGAGGAGATCCGCAAGCTGCCCCAGCTGCATGATCAGCTATGGGACCTTTTCAAGCCGGTTCGGAACAAGAAAGACATGGAGCAGTTCGAGCAGCATCTCGCTGACGAGGCGTTGCGTCATGAATTCTACGCGCGCCTCAAGGCATTCAGCCGTTGCCTGCACATCTCGCTCTCGTCCGACAAGCTGTTCGATGTCTTCGACCACGCCAAGGTCGATGCTCTGAAGCGGGACTGGAAGCAGTTCTCCGAACTCAAACGCTCGGTCCAGCTCCGCTACCAGGAGACAATTGACGTCCGCGAGTTCGAGCCGAAGATCCAGAAGCTGCTCGATGACCACGTTGTGGCGATGCCGGCGGAAACCATCATCGAGGTGGTCAATATCAACGACCCTGACGCGCTGAAAGCAGTTGTCGGTGAAACGAGCGTCTCCGAAGCCTCAAGAGCAGACCGCATTGCCAGCGCGACCCGGAAGGCGATCACTGAGAAGATGGATGAGGACCCAACTTTCTATAAACAGTTCTCCGAGCTGCTCGAAGACACCATCCGCGCCTATCGCGAGAAGCGGCTATCCGAGCGCGAGTATCTGAACAGCGTCGTGAACCTCGCGAGCAAGGTGGCACGCAAGGATCGTGGCCGGGATGTTCCTGAGAGCATTCGAGGCGATGAAGATGCACAGGCGTTCTTCGGCATCCTGGACGGTCAGCTCAAGACCGTGGGCGATGATACTGTGGACGGGAACGATGCCGCAGCGATCGCTCAACAGATTATCGACATCATCAAGTCCCACCTGATCGTGGACATTTGGTCGAACGAAGTGGCCCAGAACAATCTGCGCAACGCCATAGACGACTACTTCTTCGACGTTCTGCGCGACGAGCAAGGCATCGACCTCCCGGTAGAGGTGCTCGACGATCTCGAGCTGAAAATTATGGATCTCGCTCGAGCCCGGTTCGCGGCATGACGCGTGAGTTGCACTGCCTGCAGTATGGCGAGCACGAGATCCTATACGAGATCGTCCGACGCCCGAGAAAAACACTTGAGATTGCCGTCGAGCCGGATGCGACGGTGGTGATCGCGGCCCCGGAAGACGCGACGCTCGACGCCATTGAAGCCAAGCTGCGGAAACGCGCGGCATGGGTGACAAGGCAGCAGCGGTATTTTGCCCAGTTCCTTCCAAGAACACCAGAGCGCAGGTTCGTCGCAGGCGAGACCCATCTCTATCTCGGGCGCCAATACCGACTGAAGGTCATCCCGCATGTTAGGGAAAGCGTAAATCTGAGCCGCGGCTTCATCGTCGTGCAAACGCACCGGCCGGCCAAGCCGGAAGTGACGCGCGAACTGGTCGAGGCATGGTACCGAGACCGGGCACACATCAAGTTTCCGGAGCGGATCGAACTCTGTCTTGGTCTCTTCCCGGATCCCGCAGCATTCCGGCCAAAAGCGCTCATCGTGCGCCAGACCCGACAAAGATGGGGATCTATGTCGCCAGCCGGGCGCCTTCTGCTGAACCGCCGCCTCGTGCAAGCCCCGGTCGACGCCATAGACTATGTGATCACCCACGAGCTCTGCCATGTAGCTGAGCCCCATCACGGATCAGCCTTCTTCGATCTCCTCGACAAAGTGATGCCCGATTGGGAGCGTCGGAAGCAGAGGTTGGAACGGGCCATGGCGTGATTAGCAGCGTCAAAAAAATTGGTTCTTCAGCCGTTCGCCAGGAAGAAGCAAGCTACAGGAACGACTGGTACTCGTCCATGAAGGTTGCAACCTGCAGTAGGCCCTGCGCTTCGGACTTGTGAATCAAGGTCGCAACATCGAGCGCCGGATTCCTGAAACGCTCGCGCATACGGCGCAGGGCCAGAATGGCCTCCGAGGGATCCAACTCGATTGTGTCGGCGATGAAGTCATCGGCGGAAATCGCCTGGATGGCGTGCAGGTCCAGGGCCTCGGATGGGAAATCGGCTAGATTGTCCGTCACTATGACGGACGCTGACGTTGCGATGGCGGCGGCGAGGACATGATTGTCGTCAGGGTCTGGCAAGGCCAGTTTCTCTTCGAAAATTTCATAGCCCGTCACCAAAGCTTCTGGGAAGGCGGCTTCTATGGCCGCCCTCTGACGCGCACCGTCGGTCTCGCCCTTCGTGATCTGAAAGATGGCTTTCTGAGTCTCGTCCAGAATGCGACTGCTCCACCGGGGCCGGAACAGTCCGGCCTCGGCAAGGCTGAGCAGCATATTTCTACGAAGCGCGCCGCCTATGACGCATGCATCGAGGAGAGCCGTGAACCGATCTGCGTATCGGCTCATATAAGGCCGTCCTCGGCATCCATCACCGCAAGATCGCCCAACGCGTCTGATCTGGCAGCGTCACGCTTTTCTTTGTAAGCAAACAGATCATTCGCGCGGACGCGGCGATGCCGTCCTGTCTTCGTGAACGGAATTTCTTTCTCCTCAAGAAGCTTCACCAGGAATGGACGCGATACGTTGAGCAAGTCTGCTGCCTGCTGTGTCGTCAGCTCAGCCTCTACCGGGATCATCCGAAACCCGCGACCGCTCGATACGAGGCGCAGCACCTCGAGAAGAGATGCTGTGAGGGCCGGTGCAAGGGTTACGGTTTGGACTTCGCCGCTTTCAAGGGCAAGCGACAGCGTAGTGGGCTCGCCCTCCTTGATTTGGGAAGCGACAATTGTTCTGAGTTGTTCAGCGTTCTTGATCTCCACCTCATCGGGCAAGCGATCAAAAAACGCCTCTTTTCTGAGGGCGTTCATCTTGTCTCTCCAGTTCTCACGACTTGAGTTAGATATAGGATAGCTCCCATTCGAAACAATCGCAACACTCGAAATATTCGAAATTCACTAACGCCATGTGAACGAGCCGCCTGACCGAGTGCCGCTAGGCCACTAAGCCGAGCCGACCACCCCCGCATCCACCAGCTGCTCGCGATCGGGAAGATCGCGAAGGCTCTCCAACCCAAACGCAACGAGGAACTGCTCGGTCGTCACGAATGTATAGGGCGCCCCCCGTCGGGGCGACCTTGGCCCGGTTCCAATCAGGTTGCGCGCATGCAGCCGACCGATCAGGTCACGGCTGATCTCCTTGCCGAAGATGTCCTTCAGACCATCGCGGGTGATCGGCTGGTGGTAGGAGATGGCGGCCAATACCGCGACGTCGAATTCACTCAGGTCCAGCAATTGATCCCCGACATCCGCCGCGGCACAGATCGCAGACCCGTAGGCGGACCCCGTCCGGAATATCCAACCACCGGCAACTTGTGCGATCTCGAACGCCCGCCCCTCCAGATCGGCTGCCAGATCCTCGACCAGCAGATCGACCGAGGCCTCCTGCCCCACGACCCGCGCCAGATCCTCGCGCAGCACCGGCGAAGCGCTGGCAAACAAAACCGCCTCGATCCGTCGCATCCATTCCCGCCAGCGCAGGTCCGGCGGCAGGTCGGACAACTCGCGGTCAAGCTTTGGCTCTGATCTATTCCGGGTCATCGCCTAGACCCCATACAGCCGGAAGGTGTCGCGCCCGGTCAACTCGTGCACGGCGCCAAGATCAACCAGCCGGTCGCACAGCCGCCGCGCCGCCCGGTCCGGCAGCGGCAGCGCCGAGGGTGCCACGGCATCGCGGGTTAGGAACATCTGCACCGCCTCCCCTGCCCCTTTGGCGCGCAGCTTGGGTGCCACGGATTTGAGATGCGCAGCGCGGCGGGCCATATCCGCAGCCAAGCGCACAGCCTCGATTGCCGATGCGATGGCCGCGCGATGACAGGCCAGCGCCAAGTCGTCGCCGCGCTTCAGGCCCGCCGCCAGCAGCGGCACGGCAGTATCCCAGCCAAGTGCCTGCGCCAAAGCCGCATCCGCGAGGATCAGCGCCGCAACGTCCGCGCGCGGTGCCTGCGTCAAAACCGCCGCCAGCACCGTGGCCGCGCGCGTCACCGGGGCGCCCTGCCCCGCATCAAGCCAACCCGCAAGCCGCGCCCGATCAAACGTTGGCAAGGCTCGGTGCAAAGCTTTGACCGACACCGGTCGTTCAACGGCGCGCCGCCAAGACAGATAGACCTCTCCGGCCGGGCCGGGGCTGTCCCCGGGGCGCAGCAGATGCACCGCGTCGCGCAACTCGGCCGCCCGCTCTGGCCGTCCCGAAAATCCGACACAGGTCTCTGCCGCGCGCAGCGCGAGCCTGTCCCGCAACAAGGTTAGGGGGACACAGTCCCGCCCCAACACAAGATGCAGTTGGGCCAGGGCCGCGCCCGACAAAAACGCCTCATCTTCAGGGGTTTCGGCGCGGGCAGAGGTGACCCAGGCGGGCATCCGGGGTATCGTATTGAGCCTCCCCCTTTGAAGTGGTCCGCCCCTATAGTTAGGAAAGCGGAGGACCAGAGATGGCGATTAAGAGACCTAAGCCGGAAGAGATTGTCGTTAAGTTGCGGCAGGTTGAAGTACTGATTGGGCAAGGCATGCCTCGGATCGATGCGATCAGACAAATCGGTGTGACTGAACAAACCTACTACCGCTGGAAGAAGAAGTACGGTGGAATGGGCACAGAACAACTCAAAGAACTGAAGCGTCTTCAGAAAGAGAACGAACGCCTGCGTCGCGCGGTTTCGGATCTGACATTGGACAAGCTGATCTTATCGGAAGCTGCGCGGGGAAACTTCTAAGCCCTTCGCGTCGTCGTGCCTGCATCGATCTGGTTCGTAGCAAGATGAAGGTCTCCGAGCGCCGTGTGTGCCGCGTTCTGGGCCAGCATCGATCCACGCAACGTAGACTGCCATACGGGCGCGCAGACGAAGAGCGGCTGATCGCTGATATGATCGAGCTGACGCGCCAGTACGGCCGATACGGTTATCGCCGGATTGCTGCCCTGCTGAGAGATGCGGGATGGCAGATCAACGACAAACGTGTTGAACGCTTGTGGCGACGCGAGGGGCTTAAAGTGCCAATGAAACAACCAAAGAAGGGGCGGCTTTGGCTTAACGACGGCTCATGCGTTCGGCTTCGGCCCGAGTATCGCAACCACGTTTGGTCTTACGACTTCGTGCATCACCGGACAGATGATGGCAGGGCGTTCCGGACGCTCAATATTCTGGATGAACACAGCCGAGAATGTCTGGCGATCCGGGTAAAACGCAAGCTGAACTCGACTGAGGTCATCGACGCTCTTACAGACCTTTTTATTCTGCGCGGCGTGCCTGCTTACATTCGTTCAGACAACGGTCCGGAGTTCATCGCTGAGGCTGTCAGGGACTGGATCAAAGCCGTTGGAGCCAAGACAGCTTACATCGAGCCTGGATCACCCTGGGAGAACGGATACTGCGAAAGCTTCAACGGGCGAATGCGCGACGAATTGCTAAACGGAGAGATCTTCTACTCGCTCCGTGAAGCCCAAATCATCATCGAAAGCTGGAGGAAACATTACAACACCAAACGACCCCACAGTGCATTGGGCTACCGCCCACCTGCGCCAGAGGCCATCATCCCGATGGACCAACGGCCAATCATGCATTAACTTTTAACATGGACCACTCAAGTGGGGCTGCTCAGTATCCAGGTCGCTGTTGTGATCGGGCCGGGCAAATGTCATGCCGGAAGCCTACATCGTCGCGGCGCTTTCCACCAGCAAATAGCACATAAACCGCCCTGCTTTGCCAAATCCTGTAATGTCCAATAAGTTTGTATTATCGGACATAAAAAGATACGCTGAAAATCAGTTTAATTTCATCGCTGGATTCACTGGAAAATGGCCGCAGAGGACGAGAAATCGACATCATCAAACTCTGATGCAAGTCATAATGCTCAGGGCG
>Ga0208018_100103_pt1 | contig 32555 bp, 5 predicted proteins | sample 31_taG_FD_184105 | JGI IMG/M metagenome (GOLD analysis project Ga0208018, IMG submission 184105) | Marine viral communities from the Gulf of Mexico - 31_GoM_OMZ_CsCl metaG (SPAdes) (version 2) | ecosystem: Environmental > Aquatic > Marine > Oceanic | place: Gulf of Mexico | collected 2015-07-12 | reverse complement strand
GTGGAAAGATGGAGGTGAGTTACCTAAGGCTAGATCTGGTTTAACATTACCTAAAATTAAAGCTCCTAAAATTAAAGTTCCTAAACCTAAACCTAATATAACTGGTATAGATGCTGAGATCGCTAACTTATCTAAAATGACTAATACAGGTTTGTTAGATGATTTTATGATAACTACAGATTTAGGATTTAAACCAAGTAGAGATTATAGTAGTGTATTGCACAAACTTAAAAATAAAGAGAAAGATTTAGGTTTAAGTATGTGGGCTCCGGAGAATGCTCAAAAGTTTACAGGAAATCCTATTAATGCTTTAACATATTCTGTTTTAGGACCTGCTATATACGGAGGTAATAAGTTAATGAACAGAATACTACCTACAGGGATTAATACGGATTTAAGAAAAACTATTACAGGACATATGGATCAGAGACTATCTCAACAACTTGGTGATACGTTTTTAGATCCTAATCAACCAATACCTTTATCGGATAGTAATACTACATTTCATCTTGGTAAAAAGTATGGAGTAGATTGGCAAGGTTATAGTGATGGATTTATAGAAAGACATAATCAAAACTTACTAAATCAAAACACACGTGTTAGAGATTTAGAATTGAGAGCTAAACGTAGAGAATGGGCTAAAGAAAACAATCTTACTTATGATTATAAAACAGATAGTTATACAGATGCAGATGGTTATATGGTAGCTTCTCCAAATTTTGAAGCAGAAACACAACTTCTTGAAAATCCGTTTGATCAATCTGAAATAGTTCAATCTGGATTGGGCCATCTTTTTACTAGACCTTTAACTTTATTTGGTAAAAATGAACTTACACCTGGAAAACATCTTTATAGAAAGATTGGTAATTCAGCAGGTTTAAGAGATCTTATTGATAAAGGAGGTGCTCAAGCCCCTGGTCCTTTCAAAATGAGAACTGGAATAACAGTTGACACTCCATTTTTTGGCGTAGGACGTAAACCTAATGACAACTATAGAGGAATGTTTGCTGTAGAAACATCACTTCCATCTAAATCTAAGTACAACTGGAGTCATTATGTCGGAGGCACTTCTAACTATGGAGTAGCTCCATTTAATGAGCAAGGTCGTCTAGTTAAGAACATACCGCTTGATGATTTGAATGTTTACAGAAAAAAGTGGTTTAGTAACAACTACAGAAAGTTAGATCCTCAGAATTTAGAAGAAGGTTTAAAATATGCTGATACCCAAAACTTACTTGAAAATCTTTGGAAATGGGGAGTTAGAGGAGGACTTGGTTATCAAGCTCTACAACTTGGTAAAGGGGAAGAATTAGAAGAAGAAAAGTTTGGAGGTGGTGTGAATATTGGAGATGAAGTAGATGAAGCTACTATGCAAAGATTAATACGTGAAGGTTACACATTTGAAGAATTATAATTATGAAAAAGTATAAAGTAACAGGTTTACCAAAAGCTAGAAAAGGGAAAGATGTATCATCTAAACCTAATTATACAGTACCACCAAGTTCAGAAAACGCTGTAGATATTTCCGGATTAGGATATCCTTCTTTTTGGGATACTGAATCTATTATGATTAATCCGCAAGCTTCACAATTCCCTACATATGAAATAGGAGATCAAGGGTTAGGTGATAGAACTATAGAACAGCAAATTAATACTCTACCTCTTATATATGGTGACGATCCATATAATGATTATGGTAAAGACTTAAATACTGGTGAGGTAATGCAGTGTCCTCCAGGAATGTCTGCATTTAAAGGAGAATGTTTCCCTGAAGAAGTTGCTGATCAACTCTACCAACAAATGTGGGAGGAAGAACAAGCAAATCCAAATACAAAGTGGAATCAAAGGATGCGTAGACTTGATGAAATAAATCAAAATCTACAACAAGAAAGTTTAAGATTAAAAGGGGAAAATTATATGCGTATGTATAATGATTCCGATAAACATGATAAAATAGAACCTTGGGAAACTTTTACTACCTCTATCTTAATGCCAAACCCTTTTAAACAAAAAGGATCCTTCCCCACAAAAAAACCCACTTATATAAATCCAGAAAACGCAGATGACGTTGTTCAATATTATAAAGATAGAGGTTTCTATGTAGAAAAGAAATCAAATGGAAATATTGAAGTATATCCAAAAGAAGTAATAGAGGATAGAATTATTTATAATGGATTTAGAGGACGTAATTTTAAAAAAGACTGGGGGTTAAATCAAAAACAAATTGAAGCAGAATTTGGGGATATCATGAAGCAATCTGATGAAATCTATAGTCAGGGGATGATAAATGATATTATAGATCAAGCTATGACTGAAAGAAAAACTATTGGTCAAGTTATTGATGAATTACCTGAGGTAGGACCAAAAGGTTATAAAAACGAAATTAAAAAAAGATTTGAAGGTAAGACTAATGATCTTATAGATGAGAGATATGCAGAAATTCTAAAAGAGATAAACAAAGAACAAGCTCAACAGTCTCTTGGAAATGAACAAGCTACTGATGATGAGACAGCATATGCTATAGCATCTGGTATGGGTCCAATAAACATAACACCTGGTATGTTTGATAATGATCCGGCATTTCAAGAGTTTCAAAAAAGTCGTGGAAAAAACACTTCACCTCTAAACTATCAACGTAAAGATTTTGATTTTTCAGAAGATATATATAGAGAATATAAAGTTCCTAATACTTGGTTAAGTAATCAAGATCCAAATAGCTTAACTCCAGAAAAACTAAAAGAAGGTCAAGCATTATATGAAAAATATAAAAAAGATCTTGGAGAGGACCAGGTAAGTACAATTCCTGTAGCAGATCCTCAATATCAATATACTGAAGATTGGGTAAGTAGTGGGAAAACTAAAGCTATAAGAGAAGAAAGAAGAAAGAAGGTTGAGGAAATTAGAAATAAAACTCTTGAAGATTATGATTTAAGTAGTTCTGATGTAATTACTAACGCTTTTACTGGAGAGGTAGAACCGTATTATCAATACAATGATTATTCAAACTTGAAAGATGCAAATGTTAATGATAGAGTAGGAAATCAATCTGTCCAAACTCTTTTAAGAAGAAGGGATGAAAATATAGATGTTGATACGAGAAGAGCAGAAGCCGCTAAAAGTAAGTTAGAAGAAAAGCAGTTTGAAGAATTAAGTGAACTTACAGGATTTGGAGAATCATATGTGAACTTTATGAACACAGATCCTACACTAGCTCCAAAAATTGCAGAACTTCAAAAGAAAGGGTTTAACAATCCAAATTTATCTATAGAAGATAAAACACTATATTTAGCAGCTCTTCAAAATCAAGATCCTAGTGCTAGTGACTATATTTTAAATCCGGGAGTAAGTAATACGTTTAATGATGCAGTAGCAGATTTGTATTCTGGAGATGCTTATTCAAACTATCTTCAAACGTTAGAACAGAAAAAAAACATGCCTGTTTTTAAACAAGGTAGATACACACCTAAAACAGATGTGTCAACTGGACAAAGTATTATGGATAAGCTTACTAATTGGGATGCTGCTATATCGTCTGGTTTAGACAGTTTTTTGGGTTCTTCAGGTAAGAGTTGGGATGAGATAATGTATGGTCAACCAGTTTATGATTCACGTACAGGTCGTCAGTTGAATTATAATGAAATGGCAGAAATAGAGAGAAAAAACCCTGGTACATTTGGTGATGCGTTTTATGGTAATTCAATTAATACAACACTTAATCTTCTTTCTTGGGCTAATGCAATTAACCCAATGAACATTAGTGATGAATTAAGTAGAGATTTTTCTTTAGATAGAATTGGGGAGCTTGGTCTAGATGCTCTAACAACTTTAGCTCCTATGGGTAAATTAGCTAAACCTGCTGGTGCATTACGTAATATTTTACGTGGAGCTGGTAGAGGTAAAATAAACCCAAGACTTCTTAATCCAATAGGACTTCCTGGTAGTTCACGTTATGGAGCTGGTCAAATGATGAAGGATTGGAGTTTAATGACACAACCTTATTGGCTTCGAGAAACTTTTAAAGATGATGGTTATATTGATCAAGCTAGAATGAGTTCTGCAATGGGTAATACTCGTGATGCTGCATTAAACACTATGTATTCTGTAGGAACAGTTTTGCCTGGTTTTAGATCTGTTAATAGACTTTTAAAAGGAGCGAGTCCTACTAAATTTTTTGATAGACCTGGAAGTAAGTTTGTTATGGGATATCAAAGTCCTCTTTCTGGAAGACAGTATTTTTATGGAAACCCAAATATTACAAACCCAACTTCAATAATTCCTAAAACAAGTGGTTGGTTGGGAAGAAGAGGGGTTCCTTTTGATATTCGAGTTCCTGGCACACCTACTATTGGAGGAACTTCCTTAGGAAGATTGAACTATAGTAAAGGAGGTATAGTTTTAAAGTTGGATCAAAAAGAAATTAATCAATATATTAAAGAGGGGTATATAGTAGAAGATGTTTAAACTATATAAGTTTACACATTAAATTTAAATTTAGTATATTAATATATATATAATATCTTATGAAAAAATCAGTAAGGATAAGAAAAGCAAAGCCGGGAGAAACTCCAGGATATAAAAATAAGACAAAACAGTTTTTACAAAAAGCTAACTTGGGTATGAACGTGACAGATCCCAATTCAGCTCAAAGTGTTTTAAATAAGATATATGATATTGCATATACAGATTTAAAATTGGACACACCTGATGATGTTGTTTTTCTAGATTTAACTAATAGATATGGACTTGATGAACAAACTGCATTAATGATTATGCAAACTGCCATTGCTAAACTTACTGAAGAAGGGTATAGAAATGATAATGCATTAAATCCTCCAGCTAATCCTGAAGAAGAAACTCAGCAACAACAAGTAAACCAAGATCAGATGTCAGCTGAAGATCAAGAACAAGAAGAACTTGCTATGTCTGATTTTGGATATTATGATCAAGGTGATGATGATAGATCTTATATTGATCAATATGCAATGTCAGGTATGGAAGAAGATCAACAAGGACAATCTTTTGGTGGATACTATCAAGATGGAGGGATGACTGAAGAAGAGCAAATCTTAAATCAGTATGGTACTCCAGGAAACTTACCTGCACAAAAACCGTTCTCTATTGAAGATTTAATGGCTATAACACCAGGTATTCAAAATAATCCTGTTTTTCCAGATATTAATTCTTACATAGGAGATTACGGATCTACAGAATGGTCTAATCAAAACTGGCTAGCTAAAAAAGGAGGGTCAGTTTCAAAGTTACCTAAATACATAGATGGAGGGGTGGCTAAAGTTATTCTAAACCCTAAGCTTCCACCACCTATAAAAACAGGGTATAATTGGGTTAATAAAATCCAACCTATGCAAAATTTGAGTGGTATAAACAGAGCTTTAGTTGCACCACTTACAACTGGATTAGGATACGGAATGAGTAAATTACCTTGGCTTGGCTCTAAGTTTCAACCTCAGTTAAACACATCATTCACACAAAACGCATATGAATTACCTAAGGTTTTAATGGGTGAAGAACCTGCGGCAGGTATATTTACTAGAAGATCAGAAGGATGGGATGATGGAAGTTTTTTGGTTGATAGATTAGAGTTACCTAAAGATGATATAGCTGCTATTATAAATAAAGCTACAGACGGTGAGTCAAGTTTTAGATTATCAGATTTAAATGATTACCAAGGATCTAAAGCTGCTAGTTTATATGGTTCAATTGGAGGTGTATATCCAGCAGATGCTAGAATTAATACAGGAATGGATGATGCAGGAAATACTTTCTTTGAAATATCCCATACATTTAAACCAGGAGAAAGAACTGCTCATGGTTTTGCCCCAACAGAAGCTAAAGAAACTACATTTAGAAATAGGTTTTATTACGGTACTAATGATGCTGGTGAATTACAAGTTTTTGATAATGCCGGGAATCCTTTAATAGAAAATGAGTTTACAGCTTTTCAAGTAAAAAGACCTGTTATTCCTTCGCTTTATAAAACTGTTGGTGACTCATTAATTAGAGATGTTAACAATCCTGTATTTGGACAACAGCAAATATCTGGAGATGCAGCACCTCCTATTTTTAACACATTCCTTAATAGAACTGATCTTACAGGACTCCCGCCAACTGCTTTTAAAGATCTAGGTTTTGGAGGAAAGCTTTATAGAGCAGCAGAACAATATGGAACAGGAGCGTGGATACCATCAATGTTTGGTTATAATCCAATAAGAACAAGAGCTAAAAACATAACTCAAGCTAACCTACCTACTTTACAATATACTAACCCGGCTTCACAAGCAACTTATCCTTTAGGAGAATCTAATTATGCTCAGGATATAAAAAACGCTACTAACTATTATACCAGACTAGGTCGTAAAACTGCTCTTGGATTAGGTCTTGCTGGTTATGTTGGGTATAATGCATATGATGCTTTTATGTACCCTTGTCAGTGTGAAGATCCTACTGCTCCAAATTATATGGAATTAGATGGGTTTGGTAAATGTCCATGTGGAACTGACGTAGGTGAGAGTAGAGTTCTTGACCCAAGTGCAGTAGAGGTTGTACCTACAGCACCTGTAGAAGAAATTGATGCTGATACTATGCAGTTTTTAATTGATCAAGGTATAGAACCTACAGATTATAATTATTATTTAAATCAAAATAATCCATATGTACCTTACGAAATAGGTGAAGACCCGGATCCTGGTAATAAAAAGAAAGGTGGAAATGTAAGTAAAAAGAAGTTTGTTAAAAGACTTGTCTCTATCTTTGAAGAAGGAGGATCTAATGAAATTGGCAAAGGTGATAGGCAAGATACTGCAACTAAAGATATTGAAAAAATGAAATCAGGGTTTTTAGAAAACTTAAAAACAAGTTCTAATAAAGCTATCTCAGCTGAATTGTATGATAAGGCTAAAAACCACCCTCAAATTATGGAGAAATTAATGGCTGATGGTTATAAAGAAAACTTAGCTGAAGAAGCTCCAGTAGAAGCCAAATGGGGTATGAATATAAATACAGGAGGTTATGTAGATATGGGTACTGAAAATCCTTTGACTAAATTTATTTCAGGTGGTATGGAAACAAGCTACTATGAGCCATATGATATACCTATGGCCAAAGGAGGAATTCAAATATCTGATAGAGCTGGGAATACTAAAATGGTAACTGAACAAGAGGCTGAAATGTGGTATGAAGCTTTAAAAGATAATCCAGATTTATCTTTTACTGATTTAGGGTTTGCAAGTGATTCACCTTATATGCAGCAGAATTCAGATTTATCTTTTACTAATTTAAGGTTTCCATATATGCAGCAGAATCAAGGTTCACAAGGACAATGTCCTCCAGGATCTTACTGGAATTCTCAATATAACATGTGTGTTCCAAGAGCCTCTGTATCATACAATCCTGTTAAAGGTCCTACAACTGCAGGGGGTTTATTTGGTACATTAATGCCAGCAAATATATTCGGTCCAAGAGTTTATCCGGGTCGAAATCCATATGTAACTAGTATATTTGGAAATCCTGTAGCTACAGACGTTTATAAAACTAATTGGAGAGGTAGACCTAAAAAATGGTTAGATATCCATCAAATACCTGGTACTGGTGAGTTTAATATGGCTGACTTAAATGCATTCAGGGAAGGTCTTGATACCCGTGGTAGTGGAAGAGGTGGTAAAAGAGCTATTAGAAGAGCCGCTAAAGATATGTTTACAGATGCTAAAGATATGTTTAGAAATGTTCAAGATGAAGTTCAAGATTATGGTGAATCTAGAAAAGATAATAGATATCAGAAGTATTTAGGTGATCAATATGGAGAAGACTATTGGTATGGTGATAGAGGAGATGATCCATATCAGTATAAAGCTGACTTCTTTGAAAAGCAAGGTATACGTGGTAAAAGATCACAAAAGCAATTAGATAAACTCTATGCTAAAGAAGATAGAAGTAGACTAAGAGAAGCTAGACAAGATCAAAGACAACAGAACCGTAGTATGAGAAAAGCTGATAGGAGACAAGCTTGGAATATTAGAAATGCAAGAAAAAGTAGAGATTTTGAGTTTGGTGGAATGATGCCAATGGCAATTAATGGTTTTGCTATGCAAGATGACTTTGGTGCAGATCAACAAAATCAAGGTTACTCTAATCCATTTGCTCCAAAGAGTGAGCAGATTTTTAATAACCCAATGTTTCAAGGAACTCCTTTTCAAGGAATGTCTATGACAGGAACTGGTCAATATGCTAATAATCAAACTGTTGAGCAAATTCAAGAAGATGTCGAACAGCAAAAGAATCAAGAACAGCAAAAGAATCAATTTGTAGCAGTAGATAATAGATCTTGGAAACCAAGAGATTTCGAGGCAGGATTAAATGTGACAAATGCTGTACTCAGAGGTGCTGCAAACTGGTTTGATCCAACTAGAAAATATAACTGTGGTCCTGGTACAGTTTGGGATTCTTCAGCTAACGGAGGAAAAGGAGGTTGTACAGGACTTTCATCACAAGATCTCTATGCAACTAAAGAAGGAATAGACAGAGGAGATTATATGGATTTGTCAGGTACAAGATCATTAGGTCTTTTTTCACCTGATCAAATGGGTGCCAATACAGTTAGTGGTGCAAGTCCAGTTATGAGTCAATTTGGAGGATACATGGAACAAGGCGGTACTCATAAAATGTTTAATGGTTTAAATATGCGTAATTCAGATCATAAACATTATGAAGAAGATGAGGTAGTTTATATGACACCTGAAGAAATAGAGCAATACTTAGCAGCTGGAGGTCAAATTGAATATTTATAACCAATGATAAAAGTAAAAATTAAAAAACAGGCAAAGGCTAAAACTGGTTACCAAGTAGACGGTTCTTTGTATAATGATCCTGCAACAGCTGGTGGTGCAGACTACAACTCTAATATGGGTCAACCAAAACTTAGAGAGAGCAGATACATCACGGCTGACCCTAGAGAAGAATCTAATGTAGAGGCTGAAGGAGGAGAAATTGTATATGGTGATATTAATGGAGATAACTTTCCAGAAGCTCAGATAATTAAAGGACCAAGACATGCTCAAGGTGGAGTTCCTTTAAATCTACCTGAAGATACTTTTATTTATAGTGATACAAGAACAATGAGGATTAATGATTGTGAAATCCTACAAATGTTCGGTAAAGCTTGTGGTAAAAAATCTTATACTCCTGCCGAGCTAGCTAAGCAATATGATATTAATAAATATAGAGTAATTCTAGAAGATCCCAACTCAGATGCAATAGATAAAAAGACAGCTGAGTTAATGATTAAAAAATACGTAATTAAACTAGGATGTCTTGCATTAAAGCAAGAATCAATGAAAGGTTTCCCTCAAGGTATCCCTGCAGTAGCAATTCCTTGTATGGAAGTGAAAGGTATTACTGAGGAACAGATTTTACCGAATCAGGAATTGACTGTATTAAATGATCAGCTTGATAAACTAAATCAGTCACAAGAGCAAGGTTCTAATGAAAATATGGTAGAACAAGCTATGGGTATGAATCAGGGAAATCCTGTAGCTGAACCTCAACCTATACAGCCTGCACCACCTCAACCGGGTATGATGGGTTATGGTGGATATAGAGCTCAATATGGAATGGAACAACCTTCTCCAGATCAGATGGCAATGCAACAACAAGATCCTCAACAACAAATGATGATGCAAATCATGAGTGAGGTTCAAGCTGCATTAGAGCAAGGTAATTCACCTGAGCAGGTTATAGAATCTTTATTAGCCAATGAAATAGATCCTGAAACTATAGCTCAAATGTTTATTCAATTGGGTATGCCGCAGGAAGAGGTTATTGGTTTAATTCAAAGTGTAATTTCTCCTCAGCAACCTCCAATGACACAAGAGCAAATGATGCAAGCTCCTATGGCTATGTATGGTTTAAATATGGGAGGTGGGTCTGACATGCCTTTTTATGATATTCCAGAAGCTGAGTATGGTATGAACATAAAAGCCAATTCTGCTAGTTACCAAGATGGTGGTTTACCAATGGCAGCAAATGGGATTACTATTAAAGAATCTGATTATGCTACACCAGAAGAATTAAATCTAGCATTAAGAAAAGCTTATTTAAAATCTAGACGTACTGGTGAAAAAATATATGTAGTACGAGCTGATGGTAAAACTTATGAGCAAAAAGTTAAAGCTAATCTATATCAAACATATACAGGATCAGACTTACCTGAATGGAATAACAATCAAGTTGCTGCTGCTACATATGAAGCATTGGCTCAAACATTTAATGATCCAAAAGCTAAGGCAGCATTTGCAAATCAAGTAAGAGCTGTTTTACAAGATAAGGAAAGCTACAAAGGTAAAACTAGATATGATAATGCAGGTAATCCGCTACCACCTAAATATTCTAAAAAATATAGAGATAGATTTGGTGTAGACCCTAGTGATCCAAATGCATTAACTGATGATGAGATAGTTGAGCAATATCTTAGAATGCAAGAACGAAACCTTAAAACCACTACTTATAAAGATAAATTAGGAATACCTGCTTTTGGTTCTTATATGTATAAAGATGCTGATGGTAATCTTCGTGACTTTAACTCTACAGGTGATAAAAAAGGTGATAAGCTAGGATTTAAAGATATAGTTAAACAATCAAAACCAGATTTAAGTGATGCTGAAATTCAGCAAATGTATGATAAGATTAAAAATTCTGGACTGACTAGCCTCAAGGCTGTATCTGCTGATATGGGTCTTCCTATGGATTGGGGACCTGGTCAAACTGATATGAATAGAGAAGCTTATCTTCAACAAGCAGCATTTATAGCGGCAAATAACTTAATGAAAGACCTTGAAGCTAATCCTGATAATTATGATGAAGAAACTCAACTTTCATTATTAGGTATTACAAAAATGGCAGGTTTCCAGCCATATGGTTGGCAAGTAGGAGTGTCTGATGAAACTGGTATGGGAGAGCTGAATATATCTCCTATTGATGCTTACTATACTAATACTACTCAAGGTGAGATACAAGGAATTCATACTATTGACTTTGAAGACATTCCTATAAATGAATTAGATTGTCAGTGTGAAGATGAAACAGCTGCTAATTATTCACCATATAAAGATGCTAACGGTAACTGTACTTGTAATCCTCCGATAGATCAGAAAAAATGTCCGTGTACTTATTTTGATGGTAGTACAGTAATGTTAACTCCAGATGTTAACGGTAATTGTCCACCATGTGAAGAAGAGCAGAATGTAACTGTTCCTGGTGGATATGCTCCTTGGTGGTTACAAGATACTATAAAAACTACAGGTGCATTTGGAGATTTAATGGGTATTAAGAAATATATGCCATGGGCTCCAGGTGTAGATTTGGAAGAACCAAGACCAACATTCTTAGATCCTACTAGAGAGTTGGCAGCTAATGCAGAACAGGCAAATATACAAACACAAGGTATGGCACAGTTTGTCGGACCTCAAGCATTATCTTCAAGATCATCTAGTATTCAAGGACAAGCTGCTAAAAATGCAGCAGATGTATTAGCTAAGTATAATAATGCTAATGTTAACATAGCAAATGAATTTGAACTTAAGGCAACTGATATTAGAAATAAAGAGAGCATGCTTAAACAAGCAACAGCTCAAAGATTATATGATCAGAATACAGTAGCTAATCAACAGTTTGATAATGCTAAGTTAGCAATGAGAAATAATTTAAGAAATTATTATACTAATGCTATTACAAATAGATGGCAAACAGATGCGTTAAATCAGATGTATCCGGATTATGCTGTAGATCCTTCTGTGGGTGGTCAGATGTATCATACACCTAACTATAGAAAAGCAACTCCAACTTCAGGAGGTATGACTTTCCAAGAAGCATTTAAGTGGTGTAAAAATAACGGTGATAGTAATCCTTCTGCATGTGCTCAAAGAATGTTAAGTCAACAAGCTAAGTCGTCACAAACAACAATGGCTGCTGATCCAAATATAATTGGAACTATGTATGGTAATCAGTATAGTAAATATGGAGGGGCTGTAAGACCTAAGTCAGGATATGTTTATTATAATCCATGGTTTGATGATGATATGTAAACTTAAGAAGTTTACTAAACTTATAAAATTTTAATAGATTTACACAAAGATAAATTATGGCAACGTATTTACAGGGAGTAACAGATTATATACCAGACTATCAGCCGTTTCAGCCTGATTTAAATTTTTATGGAAATCTGCTACAAGCAAAGCAAACTCAATATGATACAAACTGGAAACAGTTAAATAATTTATATGGTCAACTTTATGGTGCAGAATTAACTCATGACCAAAACATTCAGAAAAAGGATGAGTTGATTAAGCAAATTGATTTCAACCTTAAAAGAGTTTCAGGCTTAGACTTATCACTGGAGCAAAATGTAAATCAAGCTATGCAAGTATTTAGACCTTTTTATGAGGATAAGTACCTTATGAAAGATATGGCCTGGACTAAAAACTGGGTTAATACTTACAATAGCTCTAATGCTTTAAAGACATCTCAAGATGACAAGCAAAGAAAGCAATGGTGGGCAACAGGTATACGGGGTCTAGAATTAAGACGTCAAATGTTTAAGGATGCTACATTAGACGAAACCTTAAACATGAGGAATGCCCAGTATACACCGTTTGTAAATACTTTTACAGAATATCTAGATCTAACTAAGAAGTATAATTTAGATAAGTATCAAACTATTCCGGATCAAACTGGATTATATCTGGTAAAAAGAAAGAATGGTGAATTAATTTTACCATCTCTTCAAAATATTTTTGCTGCTGAATATGCTAATAGACCTGATATACAAGACATGTATAGAGAGGAGGCATTTGTAGAAAGAATGGGTTATGCTTATCAAAATGCAGAAAGATTCGGAGGAAGTAAACTTGAAGCAGAAAAAGATTATATAAGAGATAAGCTAGCATATATTAAACAGTATGCTAGGAAAAAGAATGCAGAAGCTCAAGATAATTTAAATAATACTCAGAATCTACAAGGTCAATTAGAGGAGCAGGTTAAAAATGGAAATGTAAACCCGCATCAAAATAACTATGCAAGGTCTCTTGAAGAACTATTTCAAGTAAATTCTGCTGTTGCCAATAATACTGAGAAATTAAATAATCAAGTAAATGACAACCAGTCAACTACTATTTCACAAGGTTATCAAGATGATGATGATATAGGAGATATTGAATTAGCTAGATTAAAAGTTGATGCTGGTTATGCTAGTATTGCAGCTGAACAAGAGATTTATGCTGCAGCAGCATTTTATGCAGATGCCACTTCATCTATAGAGTATAAAGCTAACCCTGTGGGCTTAGAATATTTAAGACATCAACATGCCCTTGAAAGAGATAGGAAAAAAGCTGAAGCAAGAAGTAGAGAGATAGATAGAATTGCTACTAATAAGCTAAAAGAAATGAAGATTAAAAGTCTTTTTGATAGTGGTTATATTGATATAGACCCTAAGACCGGGGAGATTGATTGGAATGCTCAAAATAACGGATTTAATTTAATTAGACGTAGTCCAGGAGATCCTGGTCAAAGTACTAGTGGGAAATACACATTTGAAGAGTTGCAAACTATGTTTGAAAATGATCAGTCAGACCAGTTTGCTACAAAACCTGTAGGGGATTTAATGAAAACTATTCAGAATGGAGTATCTAATAATAAGTTTTCTGCATATGAGTTAGCAACTTTAGTTAAGACTTTTAAATCAACTGATCCATTAGCTACTAAAATATTAAAAGAAGGTAGTAAAAATCATCTTCCAGATATTAAAAAAGTTTGGAATGCTATTTTTGAACAATATAATAATGATCCAAAAAAGTTTATCAGAAAAGTTTCTCAGAATGGGCAGATCTTCGCTACTAATTCTGTAATGAATAGTTGGGCAACTAAACATACAGGAGATGATTTTGCTAATACATATCTTTCTCTTAACTCTAGAAGTGATATGCAACAATTAGAAAGATCTGTGAGAGCTTTTGCTGAGATTGATAATGAGAACTATCGTAAAATTAGAACTAAGCTTAAAGAAGATTTAGAATACGTAACTAAAGCTGCAGTTAAGAACAATCCTAATGTTAAGTATGATGAAGATAAAATTGATCAGGCTGTAGATAGAATGATGTATAGATATACTATTGACGGTAATGGTCATAATTCAGAGTTCAATGAGATAGCTGCTGAGTTAGATGATGAAATCAGTAATATTCTTGGTTTTAGAATTGGTAAGAAAACTAATGTTGCTTCTGAAACAAGTTGGTTAAATTATTTAGTACCAATAACATATGCTTTCAAAGGTGATAGAGAAAATGTTCAAGCTACGGCTTCTTGGACTAAAGATGTTTTTGATAATTCTTTTGAAGAGCTTACAGTATTACATCCAGATAAAGGAGGGTTATCACCTTATTTTGTTAATATGACAAACTTTGGAGGAGCAAGAGATCAATACGGACTTGCTTCTGAAACTATGGATATAAAAGTTGCATCTGGAGTTAGAATGGATCCTGGTAACCAATCAGCTGTAAGCATGTTTGATATTATTAATGGTATTAATTGGAACAATAATAAAGCTCAATATAGAATTACAACTGAAGGTAACATATTACCATCAGATCCTGACGCTGATACAGGTATAAGTCAAGAAGAAGCATTAGCAATTGTAAATAGATTAGCTCTTGAAATTAATGGTCCGGATAGTGATAAACTTGGTAACTTCTTTATAAGCTCTTCAGATGTAGCTATGGAAGATGGTAGACTTGGTTCAATGACATTAAGAGCTCCACGATCTATTATTGAAGAAGTTATTTCTGAAAAGTTAGATGGTGATGACAATGTCATTAAAAGTTATGTAGATAATATCTATCAAAATGGTATAACATTTATAGCACCTACAGAGTATTGGGAAGCTAATCCTTTATTTAGTAAGTCAATGCCTACACCAATAGAAACTATATTAAGAAATAAAGACATTGAATATAAAGATCCTTTAGGAGGTGGTCATTACAATATAAAAAGAGTACCTGGTGAAGGAAGTTATCTTATTGCTGGTCAAGTATACGGAATGGATGAAAATGGTGACCGTATGGTAAAAGATATTTACTGGCCTGTTGATAAAACTCAAGGTAGATTAATTGGTGAAAAAGAGAAGAAGTTTTATGAGCAGATTAATAAAGTAAATGCTTACAACTTTAAAATGTTTAGACAAATACATAAGTCTGGAGATGCAGTTAAAATACAAAATGCAGAGAGAAATTTTGGAGCTAATGTAAACAAACCTAACTGGAATTATAACGAGTAAGATGGCAGACGAAACAAACAATAACCCAACTAATCAAACATCTAGTTTTGATGAGTTTCTTGCACAAAGTGATTTTTTAAACCCAGCAAGTGTTGATCAACCGCTGGCTCCTAAAGTTAATTGGCAAGATAATTTTGTAAATCCTACATACTTAATTAAGGATAATACATCTGGTGTATCACCAAATGTAACTCCATCCGATGTAAAGTCTCAAGTTAATCCGGCTCATTTTGAAGCTATAGCTCAACAACTGCAGTTAGGTTATGATTATGGAGAATCAGATAGAAGTCAATATGCAGAACCTTATGCATATGACGCATCTTCACTAGGGACCTTTAGAGAAAGATATAAAGCTTACGGTCAAGACACTTTTAATAAAGTAGGTTTCCATCCATTAATTGATAATGAAAGTTGGTTTAATCATAATACTACTTTTGGTGATGACATTAAAAGATGGGCTACACATTCATTATGGCCAATGTTTAGTAAAGGTGTAATGGATCCAATTAAGTCTTACAAAAGTGTAATGGAAGGTAAAGGTTTGTTCTATGCTGATGAGCAAAGTGCAAGAGACTACCAATATTACAATGCTCTAGGGCAATCTAGCAAAGGAGGTTTAGGAGGGTTTACAGTAAACCTTTTAAACTCAGCATCTTATTCTATGGGTATTCTTACTGAAGGTGCTATAGAAGGATTTATGATTGGAGGATTGTTTGGAGGACCTACTGGGGCTGCTGCTGGTGCAACATCTTCTTTACGTAAACTAGCTAACTTACCTAAAGGATTTGCAAACTTGGCAAAAGGTACAACTAAATTATTTGATGATCTGGCTAAATATAGTAATATAAGTGAGGCTAAAAAATATTGGACTGCTGCTGGTAAAAACTTTGGAAACTTTGTAAACCCTTTAGAGAATACTACTAGAGCAATGGCATTATCTAATACTAATAATTTAGATAATTTAGCTAGATCTTCTGCTACAGCCGGTGCATTATGGCATGATATTATGGCTATGAACTTAGCTTTATCAGAAGGTAAACTAGAAGGAGGGTTTACAAGATATGAGACGTATGATAGATTATACAATGACTTTTTAAAAGATCCTGCAAATAAAGGTAACACACCTACATTAGAGCAACAAGAAGCTATGATGAGACAAGCATCAAAAGGTTCTTGGTGGAATACTTTAAATAATACTGCTCTAATTTATTATACAAATAAGCTAGTATTCCCTTCAATAACTAGAGCTAGTTTCTTACGAGGAGTTCCTAGATTTACATCAGGTAAAGTTATTACTAACGTAGGTAAAGAGTATCAAGTATTATTTGAACCTGGTAAAAAATCTTTAGAGGGACAGTTTATTAAACAAAGAGTAAATATAGTCAATGCTTTAAAGTCATTAGGTAAACCTGCTACTTATGGTAGAATGGGTCTTAATTACTTTAAAGCTAATGTAATGGAAGGACTTCAAGAAGTTTCTCAAGATATCCTACAAGAAGCAACTCAAAATTACTATGTAGAAACATTTAAAAATCCAGATGCTAGAAACTTTAGATATGCCTCAGGGTTAATTGGAGATGCTATTTCTAAACAATGGAGTGCTCAAGGTTTAGAAGTATTCTTATCCGGATTTTTAATGGGTTCAATATTACAAGCTCCAGGTAAGATTAAAAACTATGCGACAATTGGTTATAATGATTACTTTAATAATACTGAGAAGTATCAAGATTATATAAAGAATAGAGAAAATTTAGCTGATGATATTGTCAAAGAAATGAATATTCTATATAAGAATTCTAATTACTTCTTTGATCCAAGAGTTAACAGTTATGCTCAACAGGCTTTATCATCTAAAGTAATAGATAATCCAGAAGAACATACTAATAAAGAAATAGCAGATGCTGAGTTTACTACATTTTATACAGCTCTTATGTCTTCATTACAAAGGGGAACCTTTGATATGTTCTTAAAACATTATGAAAATTATAGACAAGCTTCTCCTCAAGATATAGAAGAAGCTTGGAATTTGGAGCCTGGTCAAGGTGAAGAAGCACTAAAGAAGTTTGATGATGCATTAAAAAATGCTAGACAAATATCTAATAGACATAATTTTGTTAAGAAAGAAATGCAACAGTTTCGTCTTAACTTAGATGATTTTGAAAAAGATACAGAAGAATATAGAATTGCAGAAGTATATAATAACGCATTTGATCTAGCAGTAAATAACGCAGTATTCTTCCATGCCTCATTTGACAATAATACTGAAAGAATTAAAAAGCTTTATAATAACATTTCTAAAATAACAGCTCTTTCAGAAGTACCTTTAGTTGATGTAACCGCGCTTACTGATCCGGGTAAGTTGATGAGGGAAATAGAAATGTTAAAGACTGAAATTGAGTCATTAGAAACTGTAACAACTGAAGAAGCTACAGCTGAAGTTGCTAGGAAAAGAGAACGTTTAGAGTTACTAACTAGATATAATCAAGGCTTAGAAGATGTAGTAGATCTATTCTTAGATAAAGAACGTTTAAAGCTTATTACTGAAGTCATTAAAGAAAAGGATTCTGAAATTACAGATGAGGCTGCAGAACTTAAAGCTATACAACAGTTAATCAATCAAATAGAGGAGGGTGAGACTAATAAGTTCTTAGAATTTAAAGATGTATTTAAGTCTTTATTAATAGGGTTATCACCAAGTAATGAGAAAAGATTAGAAATAGAAAATCAAATAGAAACTCTAGGTGGTATAGATGATCTATTTGATAATTTACTAGATACTTTTGTTTTAAGAAATGAAAACGCAAGATTGAATGAATATGTAAATCTTTTATCAAGTCCTAATGGTTTTTATGAGCATGTTGTTAAGAACTTCCAGTTCATGAAAGATCTCTATAATAATAGAGAAGAAATTGTAAAAGAGATTGTAAATCAAGAAATTTCCGCAATAGAAAAGAACTCTTTACTAAATGCTCTTGCTGATAAAGGTATTTATGTAGATCTAGAAGACTTTGCAGAATGGTTAGAAAATCCAAATAACTTACCTGAATCATTTATTGATGTAACTAATAATAGAATCATTGATAAAGGATCACTTTTATACCAAGAATATATTGACATATTTCAAAAGGCGGCAATGCTTGATGAGAAAAAACCTGCCGGAGAAAAACTTAGTCCTAAAGAAGTTCTTGATAAAAAGATTCAAGAGTTAGAAGATGAGAGAGCTCGTCTTATTGGAGAGGAAAGAAAAAAGTTTGATCAGAAGTTTCTAGAGAAATATGGAATGACTCTAGAAGAATATAAAACACAAGAAGCACAACGTGTTGATGTTAACGAACTTAGTCAAGAAGAGAGAGCTGCATTAGAAAGTGAGAAAAAACTTTTAACAAAAGCTCTTGAAACACTTCAGTCAGAAGATCATAATACTGTAATAGCCACAGCAGCAGCTATTGCTGAGAACTCATTAGCTAAATTAGGTATAAATGATCAAGAGTGGTTTACAAATCAAACCGATATGTATGCTAGAGATGCTGAATTAAATAAAATAATTGTAGGTTTAGTACCTAGATTTAATTCAGAAGATCCTAATGAAAATGTAGAAGCTGCTTTAAAGTCTCAGATTTATAGTGAGTTTGCTAAAGAAAGACTTAATCAAATAGAAATTGAGTTAGAGAAAAAAGAGGCTGGTATTCAAATAGATGTTGAAAATACTCCTGAATATCTTCAGCTTCAAGAAGCTATTGATGCTATCAATGCTAAGTATGATAAACTAATAGAAGATTTAAAAGCTGAGTTTGAAAGATCTGGTGCAGACGTAAATACTCCAACTCAATACTCAACACAAACAAAATTTGAAGATTTTGATCAAGAGTATCAAAGTGAAATCACTAAATTGTTTGATGAGTATTTAGTAGATACTTTACAAGAATCACTTGAGCTTAAGAATGATGACCCTATTCAATATGAAAAATTAAGAAGTAATTGGTTAGAAACTCAATCGGATCTTATTAAAGACTTTAATGAAAGAAATAAACAGAAAGCTTTAGATAAGGCTGAAAGATTATCTAAACCTCCGGTGCTAAAGTTTATACCTACTTTAAAAGTTGGTGCTGATACTACAACTTATGCTTTGTCAAGTGTAATTAGAAGATTACAAAAATTCTTAGAAGACGGTCAATACCCTAACCCTAAGGATTCTGCTAAGATGATCCAGCTAAAACCAGAAGACATTCAAAACATTAAAGATGATATAGAAGCTTTAAATGGATATCTAAATGCTAGAGTTGAAGCTGCTGGACCTAGAAATATTGCAGAAGAAACTATCAATATTATTGTAGACAATGTTATTGATAAGCAAGATGAGCTAGAGATCCTATATAATGAAGACGGAGAAGTTATTGGGAGAACCTTTAAGGATAGAAATCCTGAAGATCCAATGCCGGATAGAACTACACAAGTAGCAGAAGAAGTTGAGAATGCAATGCTTGGTAAAGAACCATTTGAATACTTTGTAGTTAAAGAAACAGTAGATGAAGAAACGGGGGAAACAAAACCTTCTCCTTTAGAAAATTTATATAATCAGTTCTTTAATGAAGAAGTTGCTCCAGAAGATAGGGTTAGACTATTTATGGAAGACTTTAGAAGAAGAGCTGTTAGCAATTGGAAAGCATTTAATTTTGAAGAAAAACTTCAAGCAATAGAAAACGTCTTAGAAACAGATGGGTCATACGAAAGTTTAAAAGATGTAGTAATAAAATATGCATTTAAAGAATCTGCTGATGCAGGAAATGTTGTCGATGATCTTATTAGAATTTTCTTAACTCCAAATGCCAATACTAAATCTGGATTCTCAGAGTTTAATTATGATTCTGAAATAGAGATTAAAGGTAGGATGACTAAGATATCAGATGTTATGTCTAGAAAAGCTTTTGATAAGTTATTTGCTCCGGTAAGTGTAACAAGTCCTGGTGGTATTGTAACTAAGTTTAGACTCGGTATTGTTGACGGTAGCTATACAATCCTTTCTGAAAATGTTAAACTATTTGACAGATCTTTTAGAGATGGTAAAGGTGTTACAGGAGAGGTTGATCTAATACTTGTAAAAGAAGATGGTAGTGTAGCAATTGTAGATATTAAAACAGGTAAGAAAGGTAAGTGGAAAAACTTTGGTAATCCAGATAAAAACAAATATGAGAAGTCTACATACTTTAGAGCTCAGCAGTCTATATACGGTTACATGTTCCATAATAATACTGGGATAACACCTGAACTTAAACTTATGCCTTTTGGTATAACATTAAGTGATACTAAAGTAGGGTATATAGAAGATATTGATTTAGCTGAGATTGTTCCTGATGGTCAAGACACAATAGATCTGGAATATTTACCGGAAATTGAAAATCACGGAATAGCTAAAGTAACTCCTACAAATGTTAAGGTTAGAGCTAAAACTGAATCTACAGGAAAAATAGAACCGGGAATTGAAGAATCTGATCCTACTAAAACTACATTAGAAGATAATCTTGGTAAACCTGTTATATATAATGGACGTGCAGGTAAGTTAGTTAGAATGGCAGATGGTAACTTTGGTGTTGAAGTTGTCGGATCATATGAAGGTATAAAAATAAGTGATAATCTTACTAATTTACAATTAACTCTAGATGCCTTAAAAGCTAATTTAGAATTTGAAAGAGGTGAGTTTGGGAATGAAGATAATATTAAAGCTATAGAGGATCAAATAGCTAAACTTACTAAAGCTATAGAGTCTCAAGAAACTATTGTTGAAGTATTTCCTATTCAAAATGTTGGGGTTAATATTAGTAATGGTAAAATGAGATTGGATCAAGTAGGACTTAGTTTAGTAATTCCTACGGAATCAGTTGGTCAAGTTTCTACAATTAACGGAGAAGTTGTAAATGCAGCATTTTCAAATAAAGAAGAAACAATTGCAACTATCAATGGTGTAAGATACGATGTCTTAAGAGATAAGACAGGTCAAATTACAGCATTGACATATATGTCTAATAGTCAAGAGATTAGTAAACTTGATAAGCAGATTGGAAATAATACTAATAAGATCGGAAATCTTAGATCTACTTTAGCAGAAACTGTTGATGAAAATACTCGTAATAGTATTATATCAAGAATCTCTAAAATACAATTAGAATTAGATAGTCTAAGAAGAAAACGAAGCTCTTTAATTAAATCAAATCAAAAGCTATATATCTATGGTAATAATGCAAACAATTATATCTTTGCATTAAACAGATTACCTAATAACTTCCAGAGAGCAACTAGGAATGCAAACAGGTTAGATGAAGTTAGAGATTTAAAATTAATAGATCAACTTTCTTTTTCTGAAAGCATATCTCAAGCTATTACTGGAATATTGTCTGAACAATATCCGGAAGCATTAGATAGATTAATAGAAGGAGATGTTAAATCTGTAAACTCTAAAGATCTATTGAATATCCAGTTATGGATCGAAGATGCTGTACAAAAACTAAATGATCTAGGATTCTCTGTATTTAATAAAGGAGATCTAGTTGATGATATAACAAATCAGATTCATGCATTAAATGAATTATCAAATGATTTAGAATTAATTAAATTAACAAAAGATGGCAAAATCTACAACTACAAACAAGTTGCAAAAAGATTCGCAGAAGGACAGCAAGTACAGGACGGGACTGTTGTATCTGCGGATGAAAGGGTTGCGGGAGGACCAGCAGAAACAGTTTCTAGACCAGCTACAAGAGAGGAACTTGAAGACCTTGTCAAACAAGCAAGACAAAAAGACGAGCTAGGATTTAGTGATACTTTTACTGAAGATACAGCTGCTATTGCTAAAATTCAACAAGCTACTATAGATAATATTACTGAGATCTATGAGCAGTTAGCACTAGAGGCTATACAGAATGGTCAAGATTATTCAAAACTGGAAAAAGCATATAATCAAACACTTACTAAATTAAAAACGATAGTATCAAAAGATAGTATCAGCAAAGGTGAATTTCTTATAAGTAAAAATCCTATTTTTACAGACCAGGCAGGTGAGATAGTAGAAGTGGTAAGAGTTAATAAGAAGTCTATTCGTGTAAAGCACTTACAAACTTTACAAGAAGAAACTTTCAATGATAATGAATTTATGGAAAACTTTGAAAAAACAACTGAAGAAGCAACACAACCTACTCCAGAAACAACAATAGATGCATTAGATGTTCAAGGTAGTCAAGAATCTCAGGACGTAATAAAAAATGCAAGAAATAATACTGCTAAAAAAGAAGAGTCTAAAAAGAGTGCAGAAGAATCTGATGCTCAATCGAGATGGGGTAAACTAGGAAATAAATCAAAACTTTGTTAAAATGGCATGTAGTTTAAATGAAGACCAGGTATTTGATCTTTACGAAGTTCTTTATGGAGAAATAATAGATAGGATTAAAGATAAGAGGCTTCCTAAGTTTGATATAGATGAAATTGTAAAAGAAACTTACAAAGTTGTTAAAGAAGCTTCTGAAGATGAAGTTAAAGCTTTATACTATGCTCAAGCTATACCTGACGTATTTCAGATGGTTATGCTAGAACAAGACGTAAATGATTATCTGGCTGATAATGATTTTGACTTTAATGCTTTAGCTAAAATGAGAAAATCATTTAAAGATCTGGCAGAAGTAGGTAAAGCAGTAGTAACTAAAAAAAAATCTGCTGCTGAGATAAAGGGGGAGATTGAAGAAATTAACAAGACCCGTAAAGATTTTTCTCCAGAACAAGAAGTTGATTTAGACAATCAAGAACTATGGTCAACAAACGAAGATAATGGAGCTAAAGTAACAAGTGCTCTAACAACTACTCTTCAAGTTGCTGTTGCTGTAAATCCAGAAAAAACCACTGAAGAAGAAAGGAATAAAGTTGATGCTGAAAAAAGACTGTTTTCAGATGTAATTAAAGCAATAGCATATAATATTAAAAACAAAACTGCTGATGAAAGTGTTCAGTATGAAGATGTTACAATTGCATTAAAAGCTGAGAGAACTTCTAATATTCCATTAGAACTACTTACATCTAAAGATCGAGCATACTTAGAAAAACATCCTAATGATGTAGGTATTGCTGCAGTTATTACTGATGAGTATGGAAACTATTTATACTTTGATGAAAATGGTAGCTTAACTGATGAAGAAAATGGTAGAATTGTTTATCAATATTTAAGAAAAGCAAATTTAATTGATGATAAGCTATATCTATCTAATAGACCTTCAAACAAACAAAACAGATTATATAATTTAGTTGATCCGGCAAAACTTGCTCAGAGACAAGTTGGATTAATGAAAGAGCAAGGTGTTGAAATAAGTAAAGATTTATACCAACAAGTTTTAAAACAAATTACTCAAACTCAGGAAAAAGAATTAAATGATCTTTACCAGCTAAGAAAAATGCTAGAATCAAATGAAGAGATGAGTATAATTTTACCTATCCTTCATGGTACATTTGGAATAGCTGCTAAAGATACTGTAACACTTTCATTAGAAGAAGCGGGTTTAACAGAAGAGGATATAAAACATTACGTTCCCATTACAACAGGTAAGGATAAAGGTTTACAATCTGTAATTATAGAAAGGAATAAACCTGGTGTAGGTAATGTTGACCAATTAATATATTTACAAAGGGGTGATATTTCTGCAGATCTTGTAGAAAAAATTGCAACTGTTCTTACAACCACAGCTAAACTTAAAGGAAGAGAATTAACTCCTAAAGAAAGACAAGCTTTTTTTGAAGTGTTTATTAATAATGCTTTAGAAAAAGGATCTAATACTAATAGAGATAGAATTAGAGTTAGAGTTTTTAATGTTAATAATAAACAGAGTTATTCTGTTGAAATTAACGGAAAAGCTATTGAGGATAACATTCTTTTTACAGAACAAGGTAAGCAAATAATTAAAAATCATTTATTAAATGCTAGACCTAAGTTTGTTAAAAAGGGACAAGAAGAAGGGTCGGGAGGATATTGGCCAGCTAATGTCCAGTTTAACAATAAATATAGAAACGGAACTTTTACTGATTATAATATAGAAGGTGAAACTATTACTACTACTGATCAAAATTATTTTGATGCAATTAAATCCCTTATTAGAATTCAATATAAAGATGAAACCCTTGCAATGGAGCAAGGTTTAAATGCTTATTTAACTTATGCAATTCCAGAAGGTTTATTAGATTACGAAGATAAGTATGAAATAGGTAGACCTAAAACAAAACCAAAGGCAACTCCAGCTGAAAAAGCTGACAAGGAATCTCCTAAGAAAACTACTAAATCAAGAGCTCGTAAAAAACCTACAGAAACTAGAAAGACTGCTACAGCTAAAGAAAAAACTGCAGCTAAAGAAAAAGATGTTGAAGTTAATCCGGCTACTAAAATTACTTTAGTAGATGATATTATTAATGGATCCGTTAACTCTGCAAAGTTCAGAAAGCCTGGGTTAGATAGAACTAAACTTAGGCAAACATATCTTGATAAAGTATTCACATCTAAAGCAGATAGAAAGGCTGCTGATACTTGGTGGGCTAAATCTCCTTTAAATAAAGATAACGGAGGTGTCTTAACTCTTGAAAGAATTACTGAAATTGTAAACTCTGATGCATTTGCTAGATGGGCAGGATATGGTATTACTCTATTTGAAGCAGATGGTGGTACTTCTATAGATGTGTATCACGAAGCATGGCACGGATTCTCCCAGTTATTCCTAACTAAAGATCAAAAGATAAAGCTCTATGAAGAGATTAAAACTTTAGAGAAGTATAAAAACATGTCTTTCTTTGATATAGAGGAAGAACTTGCTGAAGAATTTAGGTCATATGCTAAGTCTAAGGGTCAGAAAAAAGTAAAAGGATTTATAGGTAAAGTATTTAATGCAATTTACAAAGCATTAAAATGGATGTTTGCTAAAGCTCGAAGAAAACAAGTTGTTACTAATCTTCAGGATTTAGAATCTGTAAAAGAATTATTTGATAAACTTTACAGATCTTCAGAAAGACCAGAACTATTATCAAACTTAACTCCCTCAATGGACAATGTAATGTTTACTAAGCTAGACAGAAGCAAGACCATTAATGATAACTTTACTCTAGAAGAATCTAAACAAGTTAGTGACGCTGTTGACTCAGTAATGGCTAATATTTTCCAAAGATATAATCTAGACTTTAATACAACGTCTGCTGCAACTATCTTGTTAAAAGATCCAGAAAATAAGAAAGAACTTTATAGAGAAGTTTATGATAGATTTGAAAGGTTAAGAATATTCTATGCCGAAAGACTAGAAAAAGATTTAGACTTGCTAGCTGATCCTCAATTTGTACAAGAGTATGAGTTGTTAGATAAGATAGTAACTAATTTTGGATCTCCTGTCGGAGTGTTTGACTTAAAAGAAAAAGATAATGTTATAGCTTATCATTCACAAAAATCTAGATTTAAAGTTTTACGTGATCAGTATGTTGAGATTGAAGATCCTACAAATCTTGATTCAAGTAACTTATTTAAATTAAAAGATGATAATACCGTTTCTGCTAAAAAATCAGCAACTGAAGATACTATGCTTTTATTAGCTAGTATTTTCCAAGTTACTAGAAATCAAGAAGGAGAGGTGGTTAAAACCCGTGGTTTATTCGGACTTCCTGTTTTACAAGATGTAGAGATTACGTGGAACAGACTTGCTAAAATATTACAAGGATCTTATGACGATATGGATATCTATAAAAGATTGTTTGAAAATTCAGAAAATTATCCGGAACTGCAGCAATTACAAAGAATGCTACCTAATCCATTCTTTAGTAAAGAGTATGAGCTAGGTAAATATACTTCTCAAGAATTTAAACTGGAAACTAGTTTTTGGCAGGATTTTAAAAAACCTAGGGTTCCATGGGTACAATTGAACTTAAATAGAGATTCAAAAAAACAAGATGGAGAAATAGTTAAAGAGTATGAAGCAAGAGTTGCTAGAGCAAATTTTGATGTCTATCAAGTAATACAAGATTGGAAAAATAATTTTACTACAGCAGATACTACAATTAACCCTTATATAACTAAAGATAAGTTGGGTAATAACTTACTTAATACAAGTAAGATTGTACAAGACTTTGGTGTTAGTGGTAGATTTAATTATAAAAAGACTAATGACTTTTTAAAAGCATTAGGGATTGTAATGGATCAATCTAGTTCTTCCATTCAGGAAATGATGGAGAATAAAATAAATCCTTTTGGTATTACTATGGGGGTTGATCGTATGTATGAGATTGTGAAACTTGTAAATAAAAGTAGTTCTCCAGATGCTCTTAAGTTTAAACAAAATCCTTTAACGTATTTGCTTAATGGGCTACCTAGTTCTTTAAGAGAAAGTGAAAACCAAAGTGAAGAAGTTAGAGGTAGAATTAGAGCTTTAGCTGAGATACAAAACATGTTCTCAGATAGTTATTCAAACTTTAGTGTACAGACGCCAGAAGGAAATAGAGTTTGGGAGCATATTGTAGATAGTACTATCACTAGAATAATCAATGCAATAAATGCCGCAGAAAACTGGCAACAGCTTACAACTGATGAAGCCGATCCGGCAGGTAGATTTAAACATATGAGATGGTTAAATGAAGCTAATAATACATTTAGCCAGTTCTCAAAAATTTTAAATACCATTTTTAATTTAGATCCTATGTCACCAGCATATGGAGATAAAATATCAGATGCTAAAATAACATTGCAAAATGTTGGAGGAACTCAAACTGTTGGTGAAGGAGCTAAAAACGAAGGTACCTCTACAGCATCAATGGATGCAACAAGTAAATTCTTACAAGAGTTTCATACAATGTTATTAAGTGGAGTAGAAGAATTTATGAGACATGCTTCTAAAAACACAGCTATGGGTCTATCTGTAGATGGTGAGGTTAGAACGTATAATGGTAAGCAAGCTCAAAAACTTTACGTAGATGTAGAGTCTTTCTTAGAATATACTGATGGAGAGATAAAAGCATATGACATTATTGAAGGTTATCTTGCTGCTGAAGCTAATAGAATTGTAAGATTCCAGCAACATATAGATAAGTTTAAAGATTATGCTGGCTATAATAGAAAGGTTAATAGAAAAGATAATCTTAAAGGTAAAGGTAAAGAGGTATATGCAGGACAAGCATTTACAGCATTTGATGATATGTTAACTGAAACAACTCAAAAAGAGCTGTATGATATTTTAGATGAAGCTTCTAAAGATATTACAAATGAATTTAATCTTGTTGATGCATTAGATGCAAACCCTCAATTAAGAGATCAAATCCGAGAAGATATATCTGAATATTTTAGGTTAGATACAGATGAAAATGTAGCTAGACTAGAAGAATCTAAATATGTTGATCAAGGTTTATTTGATAGGATTAAAGTTATTAATGAGGAATTAACTGATAAAGAGGTTGAGAGAGCTTTAATGAAAGCTTATACTTATAATTCTTTTATACATAAAATGGAAACAGTAGCTTTAGCATACGGTGATCTAGTACAGTATAACCATGCAAAAGAAGAATTCCATAAAAGAAATGCAGGTCTTGCATCTGGAGGTAAAGGATTCCGTGCTGATGCTAGAGCTCAAGTATATTTAAGTTCCTTAAAAAACTATTATGCTGAAAGAATGGGGTATCAAACAAGAAATTATGATGGTACTCTGAAAACAGCTATAATAAAAGAAATGGTAGAAGATTCTCTTAACTATGACGAGATTAAAGATGCCATTGAAGAAAGCGTTTATCAAAGAACTAAAAATAGAACTCTTGCTAAAAAATATGCTGAAACAGCAGTATCTGAATATAAAAATATGAAGATTGCTGATGGTCAGGGTTGGATTACATTTGAAATGTATAGAATTTTAAAAAGAGCTGAAGGTAACTGGAGTGATGAGCAAGAAGCCTTTTATAGAAAAGTTTCTACGGGTCAAAATATTACTCAAGAAGATGTAGTACAATTTTTCCCACCATATAAATTACAGTACTTTGGTAATATTGAATCTACAATCTTACCAGTAAACTCATTCCATAAGTTCTCACTTGCACCTATTATACCTGGAGTAGCAAAAGAAGGTACACCTTTATTTGATTTGCATCAAAAGATGATGGAGAAACAAGTAGATTATGTATTAATGGAATCAGGATCTAAAGTATCTCATATTGGTACAGGAGATATAGTACTTAATGAAGACGGAACTTTTAATGATAAAGCTGAGTTTACAGTAAATACAATATATGCTGAATTCTTAAAAAATCAAACTGAGGTTAACTCTGAATATAAAGGTAAATCTATATTCTCTACTCAGTTAAGAAAGTTAATTCTTGAAGGTCTTTATGAAAGAGGAGTTATTAAATCTACTGAATATTCAGAAATAACTAATACAAGAGTTAAACGTTATATAGATCATGTAGAAGAGTATACTGAGTTGCTTAAGCTTGAGCTTCTTGAAGAGATGGGTTATGAAGAAGTTAAACCCGGACAATACAAAGCAAAAGATAAGTCAAGTACAGGTAAACTATTAAACATGATCAGAACAAATCTTGAAAGAGAGGATGTTCTTAGTGATGACTTAATTGAGTTTATTGATGTATTTGATGAGAGTGGAGAATTAGTTAATGATTTATCTTTCCACCCAGAGGCTGCTAAAATAGAGAAGCTATTACTCTCTATGATTAATAAAAGAGTTATTAAGCAAAAAGTTTCTGGAGAACCGTTGGTTCAAGTCTCAGCTGGAATGTATGCTAATCAATTCACTAAACCTGACTTAAGAAAAGCTACTAAAGATGAGATTAAAAAATGGGCCTCAGCAAGTTATCTACTTCCAAATTACCATAAGAAATCAGATGGGTTTACAGCAGCAGCTAAAGTTATGATAGCTATGCAAGGTACTTACTACAATCTATTCAATCTAGAATATGAAAATGGTGAGTCTGTAGGTGTATATAATTCTGATCCTATATATGATATAGCTTTTTCTGAATTAAAAAGTACAAAGGGAGATAATAAATTATTCATTCTACGTTCAGATCTTACTCCAGAAATTGAATCTCAAATTGAACTTGATACAAAAAACGGTCAAAGAGTTAAAGGGAAGAACTATAATGGTATTGATATTATAGGGGATTTTTATCAACATAAAACTTTAAAATCTAAAGACGGAGATCAATTAGATATAATAATAGTTGAAAATGAAAAAGATGCTCAAAGACAATTTGATGCATATATAGAAGGTGGATCAAAGCAATTTACTGGAATAGGTGAGGTAGTATATAATACTCAAGATCTTAATATGGATAAGTCTTTAGAAAGACTAAATGAAAAAATCAAAGATGATGCTTGGTTAGATGCTAATGATGGAGCTAATAGAAAAGCAATAACATTAGTAGGTGTTAGAATACCTGTTCAGGGTCTTAACTCTATGGAATTTGCTGAGGTATTTGAATTTCTACCTCCTCAAGCAGGTAATATTATAGTACCTCCGGCAGAGATAGTTGCTAAATCAGGGGGTGACTTTGATATTGATAAGTTGACAATTTTCATGAATACACTAGATGAAAATGGAGCAGTTGTTAAGAGGGGATATAAAGATTTACAAGCAATTAAAGATCTTCGTGGTACAGATGAATTTGAAGATGCTGTTAAACTTCAGAAAGCTGCATTAGAAAATGAACTTATTGATGATATTAGAAATATATTAGAGCTCCCTGACAACTATGTATCATTAGTAATGCCTAACGGTACATTTATATTAAAAGACATTGCAGACAATCTTGCACAATATGTTTCTAAATATAATCCTAAAGCAACTAAAATGACTAAAGGAACTAATACTATTAGTCCTACTAGAGTTTTAGAAGCATTATATAATGTATATAAGCATGAATCAAATATTGTTGGTAAGAAAACTCTTGGTCTAGGTGCAGTTGAAAACACTTTCCATGTTATATTAAACTCATTAGGTGCATATATGCCGGATACTTATTTTATAGGTAAGGAAGGGCTACCTAGAAAAAGTAATATGAGGCTGAGACATAACGAAATGGAGAAAAAAGGAAAAAAGGTTATCTCTATGTCGGATATATATGATGTTGATGGTGTCAATAAAATATCTGATGTTATATCTCAAATGATGAACGGTTGGGTGGATGTTGAGAAAGATGCTTGGATCTTCTTTATTCAAGGTAACTATGAAGTTGCTCCAACATTATTGTATATGGTTAAAGCAGGAGTACCTGTTAAAGAAGCTATATATTTTGTATCTAATCCATTAGTATTAGAATATGTACAAGAGCAACGTTTAGCTAAATCTACTTATGCTGAAGTATTAGGTAAGAAACCTAAAAGTCCAGGTCTTGCTAAATATGCAGCTGCAAGTGAAATCATTGCCAAGTATTTCTCTAAAACAGAACTTGAAAAAAATTCTAAAAACGAAAAAAGATATGCTAAAGGTCAACAACTTTTAGAAAAATATTTTGAAGGTAAATCTAAAAAATATTTTACTGAATCTGAAATGTTCGACTTGATTGAAGATGAAGATTTTAAGAAGAATAAGCTTGATCAAGCAAAAGCAATGTTCTTACACTATTTAGAATTGGAACAGCAAATTGGAGGTTATACAGCATTAAAGATGAGCTCTAATCCAGATACAAGTACTAAAGCTACTTTATCTGATGTAGAGCAAACTGAAGCAAATCTAGAGCAGCTATTTTATGATTCAAGAATTCCTTTAGAAATAGTAGAGGCTATGCAAAATGACTCAATATTAAAATCATTCTTTAATGGTCCTCTAGCATTAGCTGTAAGTAAACCTTTATTTAAAATAAGATTTCATCAAGTAATTAGTGATTATCTAATTGGTAAAAAAAATCAAATTAGAAATGATCTAGATGGTGTGTTCCCTGGACAAAATGTTGAGATGTTTAGTAATATCTTTAGAAATGACCTTATTAGTTTTATATTACAAAATGCAATAAGAAAATATAGAACACAAGATGGTGTAGCATCTCTTGATATTGAAACTAAAATTCCAACCAAACTTGCTAAAGAACTTAAGAGAGGTGCTTTTGTTAAAGAAGGTGTTCTTTATATGGATATGAAGCAGCTTGAAAAAGAATTTAAAGAAAATGCTTGGACAAAAAATAATGAGGTAGAAAATAGTTATGAGGATCGTGGATTATATCCTTTAGACCCTACTTTGTTTATGACAGATTCTCAAACCGGGTTTAATGAATATCTAAAATTTGTAAGTCAAAGAGAGTATTTAAGATCTATTACTCCTATGAGTAAAGAATTTGTTGATACTAAATATTTCCAAGAAGAACTTAGAGATACAAAAGAGTCAATGCCAGATCTGACAAATGAAAAAGCTGTTAGATATACCTATGAAAAACTTCTAGCTATAAAAGCTTTAGATAATGCATATAACTTAAAACATTTATTCCAGGATGAAGAAGATTCATTTGCTGTTAGGTTATCAGTATTGTTACAAAACTATCCTGATCTTGTAAAACAATATCCTGTATTAGGCAAACTTAAAATGGATACAGATCTTGACAATAAGATCTATAACATGTTTATAGCAGAAAAAGATTATGATAATGACAAGTCTAATCTATACTCAGAAGATCTTAAAAAATTAGCTAACCCTAGTATTCCAAAAGTTGAGGATCCAGCTGAAAATCAAAGAATAAGTGATATGTTTAAATTTTTAAACATGTATGCTTTTTTACAAACAGGTTTAAATAAAACAAAGTTAAACTTTACAAATTTAGTAGACTTTACTGATTTCTTAAACATCTTAAAAATAGAGTCAGATGCTTTTGTACAAGCATTAGAAACTAATGGAGATGCTATATTAGATCAGTTTTATGACAGGTTCCTTAAAGAAAATGATGTTAAATCAAATACTAAGAATAGATTTAAAAACTATCTATTTGATATAGATCTTAAAACTGTTGAAAAACCTACTACTCAATCTACAGTACAAGCTAATGTTAAAACTTATACAGGACTTATAAAAGAATTATCTCCTAATCAAGTATTTGTATTTGGCAGTAACTTAGAAGGATTACACGGTAAAGGAGCTGCAGGAGTAGCTTTTGGTAAACAACAAAGTGTAGCTGAAATATCTAAAGTAAAAGATGGTGTAAAAGGTAAATGGGCTGTTAAAGGTGTTGGTGAAGGTTTACA
>Ga0208018_100102_pt1 | contig 32962 bp, 42 predicted proteins | sample 31_taG_FD_184105 | JGI IMG/M metagenome (GOLD analysis project Ga0208018, IMG submission 184105) | Marine viral communities from the Gulf of Mexico - 31_GoM_OMZ_CsCl metaG (SPAdes) (version 2) | ecosystem: Environmental > Aquatic > Marine > Oceanic | place: Gulf of Mexico | collected 2015-07-12 | reverse complement strand
AAGACACAACTCTTGCATTTCCGTAAGACTTTCGCCCTGTTCCTCGGCGATTTCGGCGTTTCGCCCCTGCTCTAGCCAACTCATAACCGAGCGCAGAGAAACGCACGATAGACCCGCCGACACCTCTATCGTCTGCCCCTCGGAGATCCACTTGCAGATTTCCTCGATTTTCTCGGGCGTTAGTTTTCGCCTTCGTCCTGCTGGCATGGTGTGTTTTCCTTTGCGTCGTCAATGAACTTTCGCCAGGCTTTCACCTCACGAATCGGGCTTAGTTCCAACTCTGCAGCCGCCATAAGCGCGGCCCGCATCCAGTCGGATCGCCTGCTATGGTAAGACTTTTCCGCGGCTTCGTCAATCAGACGCAGCTGGTCGGAAGTCAATCGAATCGGGATTCGTTTGTCGTAACTCAATGCTTGTTCTCCTTTGCAAAGATCGTTGTCATGCGATCCCCTCCGCGACTTGTACCAAGGCTTGCTTGCAATAAGTGCGAACGGCTTCCGACACAACGTCATCCCTTGTTTTTCCGACCAGCTGCGCGACAACGTCCAGCGTTTTTGTGTCAATGCTGGAGAATGGAAGGTCGAGAGCCGGGCGATTGAGTTGTTTCAACAAAAGACGACGGGCGAGAATGGCGGGTTGAAGCCCTTCGTCGCTTGCCAGCTTTTTCAACACTGCATAATCGTCGCAATCCATGCCAAACATCACAGAACAACTTGACGACGACGGTTGATCTTCTTTCCCCCCACTGGATTTCGACTCGCCACCGAAAGGGCCAACGTCCGCCCATGTTGCGTAACGGGGATTTGACTTTCTTCCCGCGTAGCGTTGCGAGTTGACCGACAAGATCAAGTCGATGATTTGTTTTGCAAGTGGAACGCTTCTTTCTTCCAAGATCCCCTGTTTCCAGTCCCGAACAACCTTGGTAGAACGGTCGTTTGAACTGCCGACAACCTCGCAAGCCTGATACCATGGGATTTTTGCCATGTGTGCGGCCTTTGCGACTTTTCTTGTGACTGTAAGAGCCTTTTCGATAGTTTCATGTCGCACTGTTTTCTTTTTCATTCCGTTTCCTCCGTTTTCAAAGAACCCCTTGCACCGTACCACAAAACGACACACAACACAACACAACGATTCTATTCCCAAACCAGCGCACGAAAAGCGAAGCCTAAGGGTCGGGCACTTCGCCCCACAAGGCGCAAGTGCAGTACCGACTAAGAAAGGCTTTTCCTGAAGGGAAAAACTTTCTTATACTAAGGTATAAGGGGAGGGTGTTTTTCTTTAATGTTTTCAGGTAGCTGTAGACCTTCATGGGCCGGTTCATGGGCCGATTCGAGGGCAGAAATTGGTTCAACCAATCCTGAAAAGCCTTTGTTTTTGAACGGTTGCAAGGTTTTTTCATGGGCGCTTTCATGGGCCGGTTCATGGGCGCGGACTGTTTTTGTGTGTTTTTTACCAGTCGAAAAAGCAATGCAATATCAAGGCAGTATAAAATAATCTATATTTTCTTTATATTTTTACTTGACGGTATTGGTGTTCTGTGGGAGAACAGTACTCGAAAGGCACACAACGCAACACACAAACGGAGAAAAACATGAAGGCGTTTGGACTGAAAAACAGCAAAGCAAAGACATCGGCACACATCATGGATATTTCTTTTGTCTGCGAAGGTGAAAGCGTTACTGTCGTCTATCGCCAGTGCGACTACGACCGAATCGAGACAAAGTCTATCGAAGAGGCGCGAAAAGTGTACAGAAGTTTTTTGAATGATGGATACTCCGCCAGCGCGCCAACATATACCAAGATCACAAGAGACAGATTCGGAAGGGTATTTGCAGAAAAATAAACCCACTGATGAGACTCTGGCGAGAGTCGAAACACTTTCGAGTGTATGGGATGCAAACACAAAAAACGGAGAATCGAACCATGAAACCCGTACAACTCAGCCCCGAAACTTACACCGCCATCGCAGACCTGCAGGCCCTCCGCCGCCAGCGAACCGGGCGAAAGCCCTTCAAAAAGGACGTTGTCTCGGAGGCGATTGACCTCTTGCTCAACGGTGAATTCCTCTTGCACGACTACAAAGCGAAATGGGCGGAGGAAGGCCCGAGCCTTGCTTGTGTCGGTAAGAAAGTCATCGCCTACAACATGGATTACACAGAACACCGCTACAACGACGAATCTTTTTCGTTTGTCGTCACCTGTCAAGGCAAGCCCTTTCGCCTCGTTACGGCTGGCGAGGTCAACAACGAAGCTATCGCAGACCTTGTCGCCCGATACGATCCGCAAATGCCTGACCGCCCCCTTACTGTGGAAGAAGCACAAGAAAGTTCGCTTTTTCATCACCTGGTGAGCATTTGTCGCCACGAAATCGAAAACGCAAAGTGAAGGGGGGGGGAGAGATGAAAACATTTACATGGATTGAGCACGAGCCGCAGAGTGGCATCTGTGAGTGTTACAAGGTGCAGGCATTTACGCTGCGTGACGCAGTGGTCAAACTTCAGGATTTTATGCAGTCACGGGGCCGGAGCCTCGTCTTTGACGACGCGGGTCACGCATTCTGTGAGAAGACTCACGCTGATTTCTACAGAGTCCGAGTTTGGACACAAGTTGACTAAACACACAATGAACATCACAGACGCAAAGAAGGAAAAAGCATGAAAACCTTGCAACAACGAATCGATGCAACCATCGAAGCCCTGAACAACAACCCGTCCACAGCAAGCCCCGTCTGGTCGGAAGTCAATCGCCTGTCTGTGTTCGTCACTGGCGACAACTCCGCAACCTACGCGGAGACGGCGGAAAAGTGTCGCGACTTCTGCGAACGTCACGAAGACAAGATCAACTGCGACGCTATCGCAGACCTCGCAGACCTGTTCGAGCTCGCAGAAAAAGCATGGTTCGACGCTGCCGACGAATGGCACAACGTCGTGTTTGGGGTGAATCATGGTTGACATGAACGAAGCCCGTTCGCGCCTCGAAATGGCGAAGGAATTGCAAGCCGCAACGCGCCTGTTGAACAGACTGGTCAACGCTGGCCCAATGACAAACTTTCAACTCGACTGTGTGTTGCAGATCGGGAAACACCTCGGGAACGTCAACGACGAAATCCTCAAACGAAACAACGCCCTGAAACGCACAATCGCTATCATCGAAGGAATCAAAAAATGAAAATGAATCCGCAACAATACACCGAAAAACTCAACCTGTCGGAACAACTCGGGCACGTTCAAAGCCTGTCCGGAAAGCTCTATGTCACCGTGGCAGGGCTGCGAGTGTTGGCACAGCGCGCCGACGTGCAAACCATCGAATGCGCGCCCGTTTGGGATTGGTGCAAGCCCGACGAAGGCGTTTTCTATGTCCAGTGCTCTGTCACGATGCCAGGCGACCGGATCTTCGTCGAATACGGTTCGTCGCACGGTTCGCCCGTTGGAAAGCGCGGTGGAAATCACGCCTTGTTAGGTCATGCTTGCACCCGTGCCACAGGTCGCGCCCTTCGCCTTGCGCTCGATATTGAATTGCCTTTGTTCGAGGAATCCGGGGCCGTTCTGGTCGGAGAGCAACCGACAGTCACAAAACAGTCACAGCCTAAGGTTGACCTTCGCACGAAAGCCGAAATTGCAATTTCGCGGGCTGGATCTCGACAAGCCTTGTCGGATGTTTGGCCCCTGATTGAACGAGATTTTCCCAACGACAAAGACCTTCAATCGAAGAAATACGCCCGCGAACAGTGGCTTGATATGCGCGACGACATCGCCAGCGCAGACAGCATCGGTCGCCTCGATACCCTCGGGAAAACAATCGGCGCGAATCCAGCAAAGTACGGTTCTGAAAACGCAGTTGCAGCCCTCCGCAAAATCTACAAGGCTCGCCGCGGAGAGGTCGCAGTCGCAGGCCCCGCGCCCATGACAGACAAGCAACGCGGAAAGCTGTTTGCATTGTTGGGCGAACGTGGCATTTCTAAAGAGCAACACAACCGAATCATCGACGCAGTCTTCGGAGCTTCGTCACACAAAGACCTTCAATCCGCCGATGTCGCCCGCATGATTGACGCCCTCGGGCGCGAACCAAACGAACACGAAAAAGCAGAATTTCACAAGATGCGCGACATGAAATACCTTGCGGTCGGCTGTTCCTACTGGTCTGCAATCCTCTGGACACAGGAAAACGCGGCGTGATTGCGCGGATCATGCAAGCCGTTAGTGCTGGCGAAATCACGGTTGAAGACCTCGGGCTCTGGTCGTTCCTGTCGTGGGAAAGCGACCGATCCGGGGTTTACTCCGCGCCGCGCAAGGCGACCGCCTCGCAAGTCGGCTTCACAGAAAGACAACTTCGCGCATCCTTTGAACGCCTCGCCAGTATCGGCGCGATTGTTTCATTGACAAAAAAGGGAAGTCGAAAAGCGCGGTGGGGAATCAAGCCGAAATTCGGAAAGCAGTCGCAGTCGAAACCAGAAACCAAGGGAAGTGTCCAGGGCGACCAGAAAACGGAAAAACCGGACGCCCTGAAACACCTACCTTTTTGAGAGGGGATCTCAATTGAGAGATAACACACCAAACACCACAAACACAAGTCCAATGAGCAACACAGACGTAAACAACCTTCGTCAACTGCTGTGCCTGCCTGACACACCCGCCAACCGCTCGGCAATCTGTGCGGCCTGTCTGTCAGATATGATGTGGGACATGGCAGAGGCTAGTCTACCGGGTCTGAAAGCATGGGCGGATCGTCAGCGTGAGATTGCCACTGCACTGGAACGCCACAGCAACAGACACACAGAGGTAGCCGTGTATAAAGAGTGCCGATTCAGTATGAAAGACCTGAGTGATGCAAACCTGTTCTGCGCAAACCTTAGATGGACAGACCTGAACGGTGCAAACCTGAGAGGTGCAAACCTGTTCGGCGCAGACCTGAGAGGTGCAGACCTGTTCGGCGCAAACCTGAGTGATGCAAACCTTAGATGGACAGACCTGTTCGGCGCAAACCTGAGTGATGCAAACCTGAACGGTGCAAACCTGTTCGGCGCAAACCTGAGTGATGCAAACCTGAACGGTGCAAACCTGAACGGTGCAAACCTGAGAGGTGCAAACCTGAACGGTGCCACATACAACCAGCACACTCTCTTCCCCGATGGCTTCGACCCTGTAGCCCGTGGCGTGGTGGAGGTGGACGAATGAACAACACAAGCCCGATTCACGAAATGCAGGTCGCCGCTTGTCTGCTCTATGAGAGTCTGCGAGGCCCTGCGCTGGCGGCTATGGGTACATTCGGCGCAGACCTGTTCGCACAACCTGAAACCCGCTTTGTGTGGGAAGCCGTCGCACTCGATAACCTGAAAGATCCGGTTTCCATCGTAGAGAAACCAAACGCGCCTGACAATTTCCACAAATTCATGTCACAGGCCCTTGAAATCCTCGACCAGTGGATCAACGCAGGGAAAAGCGTTGCCGATCTCGAGATCACAGTCCATTACCTAGCAGGGCTTGCACGTCAACGCATGATGTCGGAAGCCGTTGCAAAGGGCGCAACGCCCGAGCAAATGCAAGAGTTGATTGAAGGAATGCCATCGACAGAGGTTGTCGAAGTCGTTCCATTTTCCGAGCGATTGAAGGCCCGGTTTCAACACCTGATCGACAACATCGGCATTCCACAAAAGCACGTGCTTCAAACGACGTGGGGAACGCTGAATAAACTCATGCAAGGCGGGTTTCGTGACGGTGAGTTGATTGTGATTGCGGCCCGCCCTGGTATGGGAAAAACAGCGCTCGCGCTTTGTCTGGCACTTGCTTTGTCGATGCAACGCGGAGTTGACTTCTATTCGATGGAAATGGGCGCGGACGAAGTTCTCGACCGTTGCTTGTCCATTCTCTGCGACATCCCGAACCATCACATTCTACAGCCGACCGAAGCGTTGAAGCGCTGGCAAGGCGCTGTTGACCAGTTTGGCGGGGTCATGGATCTCCGACTTGAGGATAGAGGCGGGTTGACGCTGTCGGAAATGTTGCACCGCTCGAAAGGGCGAATCCCGGTCATTGACTACCTGCAGCTTGTTCCAGGCATGACGCGCGCCGACAAGTTCGAGAATCGACAACTCCAAGTTTCGGCGATGTCCAAGGCGTGCAAAGAATGGGCGCGCGGTAACAAATCGCCCGTGATTGTCCTGTCACAATTGAACCGCGACCTCGAAAAACGCAAAGACAAGCGCCCCTTGCCTTCCGACCTTCGCGAATCTGGCGCGGTTGAACAGGACGCCGACAAGATTCTTTTCGTGTATCGGGACTGCGTCTACAACGGCGAAGACTCCGACCGCCAGCGCGACCACGACGCCGAAATCATAGTCGGGAAACAACGCAACGGACCAACAGGAACCGTCAACTTGACTTTTCAACCTCAATTCGGGCGCTTTGTGGAGGGGCAATGATGCCAAAGAAAAAGATCACACTGGAAGAATTCGAGGCCCAACACGCGGATAAAGTCTGGACTGAAAAGAGCGCGCGGGCGCTGGCGGCTGGCGAAAAGAAGTGTTCGCAATGCTACGAAACATTACCTTTGGAAATGTTTACTAAATACATTTCTCAACATGGCAAAAAGCGTTTCTGCTCGCATTGTTACGAATGTTCGTTGAAGTATCGTCAACCATCGATCCGGAAAAAGCGGGCGCAATGCTCGGAAAGAGAAAAGCAGCTTCGCCGCGAATACTACGAAGAAAGGCACACTGAACCGAAAACGCGGGCGCAAGCCTACTACCAGAAGTCAAAGGCGGAAAACAGCGCTATGATTCTCGAAACAATGCAATGCGAGGTGTGTGGGAAAAATTACGCGGGCTATTTTTGGCGAAACGTGAATCTGAGAGAATGGGCGGTTCTGCACAAAGGATGCTTACAGCAAGCAAAGCGCGAAGGGATCGTCCCTGTCGGCGCACGACTTCGACACAAACGAGAGTTGAAAGGGATGGCATGAGCAGGAGACAGACAAAAAAGGAGTTTGAGCAGAAGCACCCCGGCAAAACATGGTCTCCACTGGCGCGACGCTTGTTCTCTTGTGGCTCAAAGCGCTGCACTAAATGCGGGCAAGACCTGCCTGTCTCTGAGTTCGGATTCTGTCTGACAAGAGGATACATGACCGTTTCGAGTGCGTGTTGTGATTGCCTTTCCACCCATGCCTTGCAGCGTGTCAACAACATTCGAGCAGAAGCAAGCAGAGAGATCCTGGAAGATGATTTCTGCGACGTGTGCGGAAAGTCCGGGGCCGATTGGTTCTGGCGCAATTGTTCAGGCGGTCGCCATTGGAACTGGGTGGGGCTTCACAGGGGTTGTATCGAGCAGGCCAGAGAGTCCGAACTGATCCCAACGCGCGGACATGTGAAACCCAAAAGCAGACTAGAAGGCAAACAATGACAAACTTTCCAACGACAATCACGTTCCAGGGCTTCCAAACACACCAACAGGTAGCTTGCGCTTGGGCGGTGTTGGCTCTTTACCTTGACGAACCGCGCGGAGTGGGGCCTTTGTTCCGCCGCATCGAAGAATATCCAGGCAAAGGCGACAAGCCGGGTTTTTCCATCGTGTTCGAATGGCAACACGAACAACTGTTACTCGTGACCTGTGAGGTTGAAGCATGAAAGCGACAGAAAGATCGCTTCGTCAAGATGTCAAGTTTGAACGAATGATGATGGATGAAGCATTGAAAGAAAAAGCACGGTGGTTAGGTGACGATGCAATGGAGCGGGAATATCAGAATCAGTATCTTGACGCCCGTGACAATTACAGAAATTACCAAGAAAGGATGAATCTTTTGGTTCAAAAAAGACTGTTTGAAGAAAGTCAACTTTCTCTTTTTGGGGGTGGCAATGACTGAAAAACAATGGTTGGCGATGATGGGCGTCCGCATCGTCTCCACAACACAACCGAAAACGGAGCATTTCGCGCCCGTCTGTGCCATCGAAGCCGGGAAGCGGGCATATCAGTTCGAATGCGCTGGCGAGGCGACGAAACAAGCGTTGCAGGCGTCATCGGACACACAGACAGACCTCGGCATCCATCCCGAGCGGTGGGATAATCGCGACAGACGACTTTTGAAATACAAGGCCCTGTTTGTCGAACGCTTCCAACAGGCGCTCGAATACAACACGGGCCGTTTTCTGGATTGGTGAAAAAATGAAATTGAATCCAAATGCGACGCATCTTTTGTCGATTCACAACAGGCACCATTTTTACCACTATGAGCTTGAGCCTCACGAATTCAAAACACTACGAATTTCATTTCGTCAAGACTACTACAACAAAGACGGAAAGCACGTCTATACAGAGGCAAGTTTTTTCTCTCAAGGCGAGTACAGAAACCACATTGTAAAATCCCTGCGCGACACTCGATACAGATACATCCTTGAACGAATTTGACACCAACGAAAGGGGATTTCAAATGGTAGCGTTCAAACACAAACTCACAAAGGCGACAAAGAAACACCTCGAAGCGGGCGAAAAACCTTGTTCACAATGCAAGCAGGTTTTGCCCCTCGAATCGTTTCATGTCGTCAACGTCGAATCAAAAGACGGAAAACGAACCCGCTTTCAAAGCTATTGCAGGGCCTGCGCGAAAAAATATGCACGTCCGCATAGACACGCGCAAAAGCGCGAAGACATGTTCGACAACATCATTGTGCAAGACGAATGCGACGCTTGCGGTGAACCGGGTGCAGAGTGGTTTTACTGCAACACCACGGGACGCAACTATACCCGGTTCTGTGTTTTGCATGAGGAATGCAAGGGCGATGCGTATCAAGACGGCCTGATTCCTTCGATGTCAACAACCCTTCGTCACAAGGATTGGATACAGCAAGGCAACCAGAGCGCCAAAGACCTAGACCGAAAATACCCTTCGGTTGACTGGTCAAAGCCCGACAATGAATCGCTGAAAGAAAACGAAAGTCGCCAGTGCTCTACATGCGGACAAGTGCTGCCCCTGTCTTCATTTCCGGTTCGTTTGGATACCAACAGAAACGGAACGAAAACAAAGCGAATCCGCCGACAGTGTCGGGATTGCTTCAACGACTCTATGCGACGCTGGCGAAAACAAAGAAAGGCAAAGAAAGACGTCGCGGAGGCCCTGGAACGTCACAAACACAGGAACGACAACGGAAGGTCGTATGAAGATTTCCGATTTTCTATAAAGTCACTGAACGGGGCCAACCTGTTGAATGCAAATCTGATAGACGCAAACCTATTCAGTGCAAACCTGAACGGCGCAAACCTATTCAGTGCAAACCTGAACGGCGCAGACCTAACAGGCGCAAACCTGACAGGCGCAGACCTGTTCGGCGCAGACCTCAGAAACGCAGACCTAACAGGCGCAGACCTCAGGAACGCAGACCTAACAGGCGCAAGATATAACGACAACACTCGATTTCCTAAAGGCTTCGACCCTGTATCTAGCGAAATGAAGGCGGTCAAATGAACGAACAAGCGTATAACGCCTGCTACTGGGCGCTGGACAAAAACGAACACGAGGCCCACTTGCAGGCCCTAGAATTGCAGCCGTTCGAGTACCGATACAACGCCGTTTTGTGGCTAAAGTGTGTTTGGGAGAAGAACCGAAAACACCCGGCCTATTTGAACGTTTTGCAGGGGGAAGGCGATGTTGAAACCATGCGGAGGGAAATCGCAGGGGAAACGCAGTTTTTGAAGCGACTGGTCGAAGCCTGGAAGGAACGCTAGTTTTTCACTTTCTGCAATTCGATGATTTGTTGATTCTGAACGTTCCAGGTAATAACCCCGACAATCACGCCCGCCGTTACCGCCCCAATCGTGAAAAAAACAAGCCCCATCCACGGCGACGACTCACACAAACCCTTTCCACAACTCTGGCTTTGGTGTTTCAGTTTCAGTTCGTAGGAATCGCGCAGGGCCTTCAATTCGACCGCGTGTTTCTTCTTTGCGGCTTTGCAGGTTTTCAACGCCTTGCCGATCTTCAACATCTGCTTTCGTGTCAACGTGACATCGCCAGCATAAGCAGGGACACAAAGCAACCAACACAACAAAAAGACAAGAATTCGCATCATTCCCCCAATATATCGCCAGCGTCTTTCAGCACGTCGCGCTTCAAGTCGGCGTTTGTTTTGTGTTGCAAAACCTTTGTTTCCATCTTGAGATCACGGTTGATTTGCTCAATCTTCGTGACCTTCTGTTTTTTGACTTCCTGTTGTTGCTTGATATGTTCGCGCTCACGTCGCCGCGCCCGCTGAACGGCTGCGCCTCCGATTGCCGATGCAATCAGGCCCGCATAAACACCGCCCAACACAATACCGAGCACGACCAACAACACCGCGACGATCAACCATGCTTTCCAGTTCATACGGGCGGCCCTCCTTTTGGCGGTTCTGTTTTTGAGGGCGACGCAGTTGGCTGGACACTGGCGGCTTTTGCCTGCGATGTCTTGACCGCCGCGCTTGCGGCTTTGTTTACGCCGAAACAGCCCGCCGAAAATGTCAATACCGTTGCGCTTTGTGCGTTGTTCAGAAATGCAAGCACAAGCCCCGCAACCCCGGCAACAAATCCCATCACCTCCGACGGTGAAAGCCCGTCAACATCGGAGAAAAGCTCAACAAGTGCGTTTTTCATTGTTTGCCCTTTTCAACTTTTGCTGGTGTCGGTGGCGGCTTTGGGGCCATATACAACGAAACAAGGCCCGCAATCATCGGGCCTAGAAACAATTGTGCAACGACCGCCGCAACCATGATTCTTGTCAACGTTTGTTCGTGCTTTGCGACTTGCGCAACGAGCTCTTTTAGTTGCGTCGGGCTGGCGGCCTCCGCAATTCTGGCAAGGGTCGCTTCTTGTTGGCGCGTCGCTTCGCGCAAATGCGAAAGATCCGACTCTACCCGCGTTATTCGGTCGCGAATGTCCACAATTTGTTCCTCGGTTTGCGCCTGTTTTCGGGCGTTTTGTTTCAGTTGTTCGGCGACCATGCGAACCCATTCAATCCGCACTTTCGCCGCTCGCTTCCCAAACGTCGCTTGACGCCCTCGCAAGCGCTTCAAGCGTTTGGCTCTGGCTTTCAAGGTACGCGCAAAACTCTGCCGTTGCGCGGTCTATTTCGTGGATCGTTTCGTCAAGGTCGAGTTGTTGCGCTTGCGCTGTCATACTTTGCCCCCGTGCTAGCCGCGACCGTGCCGCTTGTTTCCGCCATTATGCAAGCCGTAACATTGACCGCGCCGCCCGCGCCCGTCCAACCTGCCAGTAAATCGTAACCTTGCCAGCCGCCAGACGCAACAGGAATGCCAGAAATTTCAACCCACTTTGACGACGTAACGCCCGACGCGACCGTTTCTGTCGTCGTTGTCGAGTTACTACCGCCTTCAACATTTCGAATCACAAACTTGAAATCTGAACTAGTACCGCCTGCATTGGTCATCACGACAAACAACTTTGCAGTCAAAGTCGGAGGGCCTGACAACTGGTCGTTGATTGCGGGGTTTATGTAACAACGAATCGCCGGGCTTTTGTCGGTCAACGAAATCGGGGTTGCGACCGCGCCCGCGTCTGAAAGCAGATAGCCGACCGTTTCGCCCGTATCAAATCCGCCCACAAACGAACGATAAATCGGGCGACCGCCTTGCAAGCTGTGGTCGTGTCCCGCGACCGTTTGAGCCCCTGCGCCCGGCGCTGGCGATCCAGTCAAACCCTCGAACAATCCGTTCAGGTTGTGAAACAGAGACGAAGCCAAAACAAACCGACCGGGGCGACCGATTTTGTACAAATTCCACTTGATCGCCTGCCAACCGCTAGTAACGAAGCCCATCATACACCGCCCAACGGCGAAACGCCTGTTGAAGATTCATAACAGCCGTCTTCGTCTGCGGCTTCCATGAGACAGATATGAGTCGTATACACAACTGGACTATCCTTATCTGTCTGGTATTCAATGTCGAATTCGTTCCATCCGGGTTGAATTGGAACCTCGACAAAGTCAAGAGATTCCGACACCGGGTCAGAACCGCCAGCCGCGACCGTGAATGTTTTTGTTTCCGAGTATTTCGACAGCGTAACGTTGTTGATTCGAGCCGAAACCGTTTTGTTGCCAGCACCACCGGGGACAGGCTTCAACACTCGAACGTGCAGCCATGCAACGGGCGTCGTGTACGGGCTTGAAGCGCCTGTCGTCGTTCCTGAACAGTACGCCCAAAACAAAGAGCCAGAGCGCTGTTTGCTGCTCGAATTTGCATTGTCTGCACTGTACCATGTTGTCGCCGCCGACGGCTCCCATTTGAAAAACTGATCTTGACCTGCGCCGCCAGAGTACACGGTTCCACGCGCACAGGTTCGCCCGCCCTGCGTTGATGTGTGGTCGTGCCCCTGTATCGCCTGCGATGTCGCGCCCGGCGCTGCCTTGTCAAAAATGAATTCATAAAGCGCGTTGGCCTGCGATGTCGCCCGAAACAAAACTTCGGTGTCAAGCCATTGATTGCCTTCAACCATTTCGTTGACCAATTCTGAAAACCAACGATACACGCTCATATCAACGAACCTCGAATCGGTACGGTTACGCCCTCAACCTCGGCAATGTGGACAGAATACACCTGAAAGGTTGCGTCCTGTTCCGCCTCACAAGTGATCTGCAGGCCGTTCAATTCGCCCGGAAAACACGGGATTTGAACTTTTACCCACTGGTATGTTTCTGTTTCCGCGCTGTCGGTTGAATTGTCCAAAGTGTAGGTTTGAACCGATCCCATCGGGCGCGCTGTCGATGTCAGGGCCGCCACCGCCTCGCGTGGTGTGATCTTGACTTCACTTCCAACGCAATCATAGCACAACCAGACTTCCAAAGGCCCCTGGACACGCGGCGACACGAAATAACGCCCGATGTCTCCGAAGTATCCGGGCGACGTGTACCAGTGGTCGTAAGTCAAGTCTTGTGGTGTTTTCGCGGTTAATGCCAGCGTAAACAGAGGATTTGCGCCACCGTCCATCGAGTAAAGGCAACCGCGTTGAATCGCAGGCCCTCCGCCCGGCCCGTGGTCGTGGCCTTCCCACAACTGAGAGCCCGCCGACTTCCCGAAAGCTGCGTCGTCTGTCGCGGATTCATAAAGGGCGTTTGTTGCCTGATATGCGCGGGTCAAGAAATCGGAAAGAATGTTGTCGCCGACCTCGACTGCGTCAAACGCAAGTTTTTTGAAAAGCGCCGTTATTGCCATTACAGCCCCCACTTGTACGGATCGTCTGAGCTACCTAGCACTTCGGTCGCAGTATCCGCCAGCGCAAGAAAAAGCCCTTGACGTTCCGCCCCTGTCGCGCCCGCGCCGACGTCCTGCCAACGATCCAACCTTACAATATCGCCCGCTGCAATTGTCCAAGATCCAGGGGTTGACGACAGTTCAATCGTTCGGGCCCCTGTGTTGATATTCACAATCGTCGCGTCGTGCGTGTTGATTGTTCCGCCTAAGCTGCTGGCATCCCAAATCGTTACCGGGTCATCCTCAAGAAACCATTCGACATCATCTGTCCCGAGTCCGTTTGCTGGTTCAATGTCCGGGTCGGCTGGCGAAAAGTGCGTTGTCGATGCAGGTTCCAGCGTCAAGACCGCGCCCGCAACACTGGCGACAATGCCTGCAAAACAAATGCGCCCAAGGTCTGCAGCCTGTCGTTTTTGCAACAACTCCAACTCTACAAGACCGTTCGAGTCAACAGGCGCGCAACGTAGAATTTCAAAATAAGATGAGTAAAAACCTTGCTCGCCTTGCAGGTTGGCGAAGTGTGGCAACGTAAACGCTACAATTTGCCCCGGGCGATACACATTCGAGGGTGACAGCAAGACCTGACAGTTGAAGCGCGCTAGCGGCCTGCTACGTGCCTTCAATAGCGACGTCAAAAGGGGGACGATAACAGCCGCCCCGCCTGTCTGCGTCAATCCGGGGTCTTTCAATCCCAAATCAAGGCGTCCGTGCAACGATACCGACTCACGCTCAACCAGATTCAAGGCCCTAGTCGGAACACCGTCAAGGTTGAAATCGGTTTCGAGGCGAGCGCTGTTCTTCACAAGCGCCAAATCGACAGGCATTGCGGGAACATCGTCACGCCCGAGTTGTGAAGCGCCGACCGTATGCGACGCCGATTGCAGCGGGTAGACATCACCGCGCCCCTGTGCTCGCAGCTTGCCATCCTCGCAAAACACGAGAAAGCAGTTCAGTGCAAGCGACAACCATTCGACCAGATCCGAAACCTTCAAAGGGCCGTCGAGGTAATATCGGCGCGGTGTTGAGTACGGTGCGAGCGCGTCAAGGCTGTCGTTGTCAACTTCTGTTGTTGTGAATCCAAGGCCCCACGGTGAGGGCAATACGTCGTAAAGTCCAGAATCAGGGCCGTTCGTTCCATCGCCGTCAAGGGAAAAGAGCAGTTGACGAAGCAACAACAACGCGTCGCCTTCGAATCGCCGAACCTCTGAAACCTGCGCGTCGCCTTCGTGCGTTTGCGCCTGCGACTGGTCAAAGGCCCGGATCTGTTGCGCGTCACGAATCATCTGCTGATAACGACCAACAACAACATCTGTCGCCGATACCGTCAACGAACCGTTGTGCGTGATAACAAATGTACCTGTGCGCGTTGTCGGCGATGTTACCGACACAACCTGCAACCCCTCGCCACCTGTGAGCAAGTCGCCCGCGCTGTCTTCGATGTCAATGATGTCGCCAACCTGAACAAGCGTTCCATCGCCTTGACGGTCGGTTGTCTGTGAAACGGTGAGGTTGTTCGACGAAACGCTTGAAACCTCGAATTCATACAGCGGAAATTGTGTGAACTGGTAACGGATCAATTCGTCGTTGATTCGTAGGTATGCAGGGAACGCCGCCCCGCCTCGGTATCCATGCGAAGGAAACGGCGTGTCTTTGTCTTTCAATCGAAGAACAAACTCTTCGGAGTTGGTAGCAACGCCCGGAGGGAGTGCGCCTTGGCCGCCCGGATAAAGCATGGACTCACGAAGAACACCGCTCGCAAAGTCACCGCCAAATGCTTCTAAGTCGTTGATCTGTTGTTGCCCTGAGACGATGGACAGACGAACGCCCGCCGCGTTTTGTTCGGCGTTTTCGACGTATCCCACGAACCGGCTGATTGTTTCGGCGTAGTCGTCCAGCAAAACCCATTTCAATTCGACTTTGCGCCCGAGAAAGGACGGGTTGTATCCGTAGACATTGAAGCCGACCGAATGCGCCCGCGCTGTCGTACCGAGGGCCGCGCGCGTTACGGTAATGTCATCATAACCAGAACCGGACGCAGACGACGTCGCATACACCGCTTCTTTTTCAATCCAGAGATAGCCGGGGATTGTGTAGACACTCGCAGAAGGAACACGAACCGTTGTCGAACTGGCGGTCATTTCCTGCAACAAAGAAGAAACCGGGCTTCCCTTTTGCGAGTTGAAAAGCTCGGGGCAATGCGTCAATTGTACCGTCGTTCCGCCTAAGTCTGTTTTTCCAGAGTACGGATCAACGCCGATTGTCAGGCCCGAGGGTATCGGCTCAGAAATGCGAACAAGGGTTTTTGAGTTGACCGCGTATGCCTGCGCCCCGACAATTCGTTCGTGAGAAACAAGCGCGTAGTCGCTCCCAAAAATGTCAACCAAAAGGCCGTAGTTTCTACTGGTCACGCTGCGCCCCTTGCCTGCAATTCGCCCGAATAATACGGGTATCCCTGCACTGTTCGCTCTGAAAAGGTTCGGCGCTGGCAACTTTCCCGCGTCAACTTGTACTCATACGAAACAGAGTCGTCGGTGTAGTCGGGATAAAACAGGAACGCCCCGCCCGTCTTCGCCCACGGCCCCCAGAACTGAATATACTGTTCGCGGCTTTCTTGCGTGATGTAACGAAACCGCCAGCGCCGCAACTGATTCTTTCCGAGGTAATGCGGAAAATTCGCAGCGTCGTTCGAGGTTTCCCAACCTGTGAAATCAAAGGTCGTGGTCGTTCCATCTATCGCGCTCGCCTGCGTTACAAGCGCATCGTCAACCCCGCCGTCGTCGTCTTGAGGCGGCTGCGATGGATACCAAACCACGCCCGCAACATTCGGGCTTGTCTGTTCGGAGGCGTAGGCTGTCAAGCTGGCGGCTGCTTTCCATCCGAGAAAGTTGGGGCCGTATTGATCCGACGACCAGGTTCCGCCGCCCGTGTCTTCGGTTCCACCGATCCAGAGGTTGCCCGCCTGCGATGTTCGCGGGTCAATCGCAAAGTCTTCGGTTCCGCCCGCCCGTGTCACGGTGTATTTTCCTGTCTCCACAGAAAACGAACAACCGTAGGTGTTTCCCGCAACCGAGGCTAGCGACATGGCAGACGAAATCGCAGCGCAAAGGGCGTCGGGGTAGTATTCACCGTTCCCCAGTGTCGCCGTGTTCGCCCCGCTTGTCTGTTCATCCCAATACAATTCGTTATTCGAAGAGGTAACAGAGATTTTTCCGACAAACGCCGGAGGATTGCCTAGGCCCATTATCTCGCCCCCACTGTACGACTATTCGATTGTTGCCATTGTTTGAACTGTCGGAATTCCTGCTCAGGCGTACCCAAAGACCACGGCGCACGGTTAAACAGAATATAAGTTTCCTGTGTGACCGTTTGTTGTTGTCTTGTCGGCGCTGCACTCGGGCTTTGGCGAATCGCATTCAATCCAGCCGTTGACGCCGACGCGCCTCCGCCACCTGCGAAAGCCTTTGCGAATCCTCCGCCAGTAGCGAGGGCCGCGCCGATACCGATCAACGCAGGGCCCCGCGCGACATCACCTGTCAACAAAAGCCCGGTTCCCGCTGTAATAAAGAACGAACCGAGCTGCACCGCCAAATCAGACAGGAACGACAACGCCCGCTTTCGGAAGTCCGCGCCAAAGTCAAACCCCTTCAAACCCTGCGCCAACTGCCCGAGTCCTTCGCCCAAACGAACCAAACTGTCGGTTGCAAAATTGATTGCCGACTTTGCGAGCCCGCCCAATTGTTGCCCGAGGGCGTTTGAGAAGTTGCGCGCCGTGTTTTCGGCGTCGGCAAATGCCTGTTGAAGTCCGCCCGCAAAAGTCGTCGCCCGCCTCGCATTTTCCACAAGCTGCGCCCCTACCTGCTTTTGCAGGTCGCGTTGCTCTTCGAGTCCTGTCTTCTGCGCCTGCAATGCTTTGACTCTCACCTGTCCGGCCTTGAATGCCTGCGTGTTGCCCTTGAGGGCATCGGCTGCGGCCTGTAGCGCGGTCTTTTGAATCGCCTGATTCGTTTCCAGAATCTTTTGATCCAAATCAAGAATGGTTCGTTTTGCGGCGATGCGCTGTTGTTCGAGTGTTGCCTGTGCCCCGAATCCACGCGCCGAAAGCAACGCGGCCTTTGCTTCCTGCGTCTGCAACAAAGCGTTTTCTCGAATGCGATCCGATAGAGCCTTTGCGCGGGCGATTTCCTGTTGACGTTCGAGGTCTGCAAGCGTTCGTTGAAAGCTGATTGCGATTTTCTGCAACTCGTTTTGTTTCGCATAGGCTTTCGTGAATTCGCCTGTTCGTGCAATCTGTTGGTCGATAATCTGCAACAGGGCTTTCGAGCGTACCAGGGCAACGCCGCGCTGTTTTGATATTTTTCCGACCAGTCGTTGCCGGTCAATCAAAAGCGTTTGTAGTTGCAAGTCGAGTTGACGAAGGTTTGTCACGACGTCGGTTTGGCGGTCGTTTTCAAGGCGAGCGATTGCGGCTTGCTGTGCGTTCGACTGTAGGAAAGAGTTTTGCGCCTTCAATTCCTTCGTAACGACGTTTTGGTTTCGCAGGTATTCCCGCGCGTCGTCAAGTCCGGCCTTCGACTGGATTGCAAAAATCACCGCGCTTTGTTTCTGTTGGTCGGTCAAGCGCTTGTTCTGGCGAATCAATTGCAGTTGCTGTCGAAGTGGTTTGTCGGCAATCTTGAGAACCGACAACAGGGCTTCGCGCGTTCGTTTCGTACTCAGGAAAACGCGGGCTTTCTCGGGAAGGTCACGCAACGACGAAAACACGCCCGAGATTGTCCCGCCCAAGTTGGAGATCGCGTCAAGGGCATTCGACAGGAAGTTTCGAGTCAAAGCCCGCGCTTCGCTTTGCAATGCGGCCCTTTCTGCTGCTAACTCTTGCGCCGCCCTCGATACGCCCCTTCGACGACCGCCCCTGCGACCGCCCGCCCCGATTATTCCCGATTCAAAGTTGTTGACGGCTTTTTGTCGAGACGATGGGCGCGACAGGCTACTATCCAAAGCGGGCGTATCGCTAGAACCAGGCAAACCGGGCTTTGTTGTTGTCCCTGCCAGCTTCTTTTGTGCAAACTTGAATCCTTTCACGATAGCGCCTGCAATCGCAGAACCGATACCAAGTGGAATCAAAACGTCGGGGTTTTTGACAATGTACTTGCCGGCCATTTTGAAGGCTTGCTTGATTCCCTCGAAAAACACAAGCGCAAGCTGTTTACCAAGTACGGCTGACAGCGAACCGCCCGCTTTCAACTCTGCCTTGATCTTGTCAATGCCCTTTTCGATTTTGGCGGGTAAGCCTTCAATGAAAGGAACAAGCGAGTTTTTCACGAACCGCTCAACACGACGAACGATACCGTCAACGCCGCCCAAACGATTGACAAGATTCAAGATCGCAGGCGCTACCGAACGCAAGACGCCGAAACCAATGTCGGAAAGGCTGTTGCGTAACTTCGTTATCGGCGAAACAACGTCTTTCTTGACAAGGCTGTCAATTGTCGTTCCGAGTCTAGCCGCGCCTTTGTTCACAAGCCCGAGCGCGATTTGTACCTTGTCGTATTTCGTCAATTCACGGTCAAGCGCGTTTGCTCTTTGTTGCGTTGCAAGGGCCAACTCGCCAGCGCGAACACCAATCTTCTGCAACACTTCGTCGGAAACATCGCCCGACGACAACTGCTGCAAGAGTTCGGATCGAGAAAGACCAGACACAAACGACAACGCCCGCGCTGCCTTTGCGAGTTGTGGCGCAAGCTCCTTGCCGACGCCCGACGCCTGCAATTCAATCAACGTATTCAACGACTGTGCTTTTGTGATTGCACCGTCGAATTGACGTTGAAGCGCCTGCACCTCCTTCGCCTGGACTCCGAAAAAGTTGGCCCTGTCCAGTTGCTGCCCCGTCTTTACAATCGCCTGCATTGAGCGGTCAAGCGCGTCAAGCGCGCCTTTTGCAAGGTCAACAGCCGACGAAAAGCCCGTAATCACGTTGCCAAGGTTCGACGCTGCCTTTGAAATGCCAGAGAAAGAGCGCTTTGCGTTTCTCTGCAACTTCTGAAAGCCCTGTTGCGCGCCTTTGATGTCGGTTGTGATGGGGATTACAAAAGGTTGGGTTGCCATGTCAACGGCCTTTCTGTTTGCGGGATTTGCGGGCGCGTTCGGCTTTTTCTTGCGTCTGTTTCATGTCCCAATTGGCGGCCTGAGCCTCCAAATTCTCACAAAGAAACATGACTTCGCAGTAAAGGGCGCTTTGGTCGTCAAGACAACCAGGGCTCGGAAGGATGCCCCGCTTGTAAGCGCCGTAGAGTTGGAGGGCCGTTTGAACGGCTGGAACCTTGAAACGAGAAATGGGGCAACGACGGGTTGCACGACCTGCGATTTCGTATACATACCCGCCGCGCGCTGGCGATTCGCCTTTGCAGCCCCAAATCTCTGAAACACGGGAATCCTGCGAACAAATGGAACAGTCGTTTTGTAGCCCGTCCTGCTCTTTCAAATAGGGCCAGTAAAACGCCGATTCCAGCCCTTCAATCAGTTTCCCGCTTCGTCGTCGTCGCCGCTCAAGAAAACAGCGCCGATTTCTTCGAGGATCATGTCGGCGAATTCTTCGTAGGCTCTTCCCTCTTCGTCAACCGGAGAAATCGCCTGAATAAAAGCGTCCGACTGTTGCTTCAATCCGTAGGCATTGACTTCTTTCTCGGGCAGGCTGATTTCCAGCCCTTCGACCGTGTCAATGCAAAGAAGGGCGAGGCACTTGCAAGCGGAGGTCATCCCGACAAGAGCCCCGTTGCCGGGGAGGTACTGGGTCGCCCCTCCAGACGAACCCAAATACCGTGCCCCAGACTCGGAATCTACTTCCATTCCTGCCATATCAAAGGCAACGATCTGTTCCTTTGTTGTGGGTGAATGGGCATAGAACTTGATCGGCGTTTCACCGTCACGGCAAACAACCAAATCTGTGTGCTTTTTTGCGTTGTAAAGCTCGCCACCCTCGGGCGGATCTTCAAAATAAACGCCCTGCGCTTCCATTGCCAACCAGTTTATAGACGGGTCGAATTTGGAAATCAGGGGGATTCGAGCGTTTCGCAACGCTTTAAGAGTAAAACGAGACATTGTTGACCTCCGATGTCTGGTTTTTAGAAACGATAGAAGTAGGCTTTGTTGTAACTTGTTTGAACTTCGTCGTCAACGAAAGCAAAGGTCGCGTCGTAAGTCGAAATCCCTTCGTTGTCGCCGTAAGTTGCGGGGTCGCTCGGTTGCGCGTTGCCGATGATTGCGATACAGGCCCCGGCTTCTGCGCCAAACTGCAACAACAGCCGGCTTTGTGTTCCGTTCGCTTCGGTCGTGTCTTTGAAGGTTTTCGACTTGTTACGGAAGGAAACCCCGGCGGAAGGTGCGCGTCCGGTCACAATGACAGTCTGCGAAGCCGTGTCGCTGTCGCCAGTATCACGAACGACGCTGCGTTCGATGTTGTAATTGAAATCCACATTCGAACAATCAAGTTCAGTGGTTCCAAAGTAGGCGCGGCCCTGAACGAATTTGACAGGCGCCGGGGGTGTCGAGTTCTTCGACGCAAGCGGGATATTGCCAGACACCGAAAACGAATCGGTCAACGCAAAGTCTTCGCCAGTCGCTTCAATGGAAATCGAAAGCGTTTGGGAAAACTGCGAAGAAAGCGAAAGGTTGACGACACAACCCTTGTGTTGAAACAACTGGTCGTCAATCAGTTCAATGAACGTCAAAGAAAGTTGTCCGGTATCGTCGGGCGTGATTTTCTCGCCTGCGAAGACTGCAACGCCCGAGGCCGGGGCAGAGGAAAGAGCGGGCGCAACGATAATGCTATCGCCGCCAGCGTCTTCAACCGCTTCGGTCACATAGGCGACTTCTTCGCCGATCAACACCGCATCGCCCGCGCTGAAAACGTTTGCGTTGCTTGTATCGAGTTCAATTGTTGTGGTCGTCGAACCGCTGGTCGTGGTTCCGCCTTCGTGCGCCGAACGTGTCCCGATGGCGCTCAAAAGGTGGGAGTACCGATCCAAAGCGGGCGTGACGGTCTTTTCGAGTTGTGTTTCCAAACCGAGGATTTCGGATTCAACCGAACCTTCGACCTGTGACAAACCTTTCAGGTTCGAGGGCGGAGTCCAGGAACCCCGGCGGAAATCGAGGCGAGAAAGGTTTTCTTTCCCGACGGTGAAATCGGAAGTCGCAGGCAGGCGACCGAGAATGTAAAAAGTCGCACTGTCACGGGCTGCAGCGAGAGCAGGCGACAACGTCAAGGTCAAAGCATTCGAGGCTTCAACGTAGGCCGTGTCTGTAATGTAGCTGTGTTCCTCCGTTGCGGGAAGGTACACAGACAGGCCGTTGAAGTAGTCGGCGAGGTAGTTTTGTCTGGCGGTCGCATCGGCCAGCCCCGCCGGGTATAGATCCGAAGTTGTGGTTTGCACGTCAACCACAAGCGTTGTGGTCGTGTTGCCACTGGATTTCGACGCCTGTTCAAAAGGGGAATATCCCTGATTGACCTCGGGAACGAAACCAACAAGCCCGAGGGCCGCGCGTTTGTAATCACCTGCCATTGTTCAGGCTCCTTCTATTCGTCGTTGTCGTTGTCGTCGTTCGATTTGTTCTCTTCAGGCTCGGAAGGCTCAACAGGTTCAACCAACTGCACAAACTCTTCTTTTTCGTCAAAGCAGGCGGGAAGGTATTTGACGTCGTTTCGGCCTCTGTCGCTCATGTCTGACTACTCCCGATAAATCAAAACAAACTGTTGTGTCGTGACCTGTTTTCGGTCAACAACTTGAACCGTCGCCGTTCCTGTGCGCGTGATGTTTATCACGTCGGTATGGTTCGCAGAGATCAAGGCTTCAACCGCCAGTTGTGAACGTAACGCCGCCCGCGCCTGCGAGGTTGCGAAGGTTTCGCTCGTCTTGTGCGTGGTTCCAATCTCAAGCGAAATTGTGACCGAAAACGCCTCGGGGTCAAGTTTCAATTCTCGATAGAGGCCCGCGCCTGTTTCCACGCGGATAAGATACGCGCCGTCGAAGTTTGCCCGGCTGGAATTGAGCAACGTGCTATCCGAATCGCCTCCGGTATCTGTAAGCCCCGTTGCTTCAATCGCCGTTCGTAGGCTGGCGATAGCCGTTACAAAACTCATCGAACAAGCCCGATCCCGCTGTAATTGCGCCCGCGTTCCTGTGGTTCGAGGCGACCGTCCGCCGGGTACAAGTCAACGTCAATCTTTGACAGTTGTTGATCAATCAGTGCGTTCGCCTGCTCTCTCAAGGTAAGGTATTTATCCCAATCCTCGGAACCTGCGCTTGCAAAGGACGTCGCGAAATAATAGCGAGACATCGAAAGCAGCCGGTGAGCTTCAAAGAATTGTTCAGGATAGAACACGTTGCCCGGATTCACAGAACGAAAGTTTCGATCTTGCAAACGTTGGCGCAACGTGTCGGAGATTTGTCGCCACGCCTCACGGCGGAAGCTGGCGAGCGAGGTTTGTCCCGTCAGTGTTTCAATGTACGGGTTGACCTCGGTTATGTCGGAATCCGACAGTTGCGAATGAAAGGCGCGAATCACAACATCGAAATACAGTCGTCGCGTGTATTCAACGCCTCCGCTCGTCAGATAGAAAACTGCTCGAAAGCCGTCTTCTATTTCAAACGATGACGCCGACCAGGTGCGGGTATAGGTTGCCACGGCCCCGGAAGTTGTAACGCCTGTGCCCGTGCGGGCGATGATTGCGTTTCCGTTCGTGTCCAGAATAGCGACCTCTGCAGCCGTCAAGGTGGATTCGACATCGTCAAGCATAAGCCTGTAATGCAACGAATCTTGTTCGCCTCGAACGACTGTACCCCGCTGTCCTGCTCGGTTGCTCATCGTTTACGCTTTCCCCCTTGTTGGGGGCTGTTGCCCTTTGGCGGTTCAATCGCTTCGTCGTGTTCAATCGTGACGAGTTCGCGAACCTTCCCCCGATCCGACGCCATCGACGAAATCTCGCCGTAGGTCTTGAAAGTAACGCGGGCTTCGTTTGGGCGAAGCGTCACAACGCTTCCGAGTTCAAAGGTTTTGATTTTTCGACGGTTTCGCCGGTCAAAGCCTTGCATGAGAGAAACGCCCGAACCCATGATTTCCAATTGAAACGAACGCCCGTTTCCGTAACTTCCGTTCTCGCCTTCCAAGGCCCAACCGACGTAAGTTTGAAACGGCTCTTCCATTTCGCACCATTGTTTGAGGCCGCACCATTCCGCGATCTCGTCGCAGGCGTTGCGATGTTCAGTCGGCGGAAGCGTCCGCAGGTAATCGGAAATCCCGATCCCGTCGTTGTCTTTCAGTTTGTCCGTTTGCATCTGTTGACCTCCGAATGCAAAAGGGGTTTATGCGTTGGTTCCAGGTGTCACAAACGCAACGAAAAGGCGAAAGTCGGTCGCAATCGCGGTCGTGTCCGCAACCTCAGACAGCAAAGAAGCGCCGGGGGTGGTGGCGACGTCAACGGTCTGGAAGATTTGCATCTTCGCGGTTGCGTAGTTGTAGCGACAAACGTAGGTGTCCACAGATTCGGAAGGCGGGCCCTTCGGAACCATGTGAGCAAACAGCACGTCGTCGGCGACAAGGCTTTCGTTGATGTCTGCCCAGTCGATTTCGATTCCGTCGGTTGCGTAGGTGATGGCTTCGGTCAAATCGGCGACAGCAAATTGCATATCAACCAGTTTGCCAGCGCCGGAATAATCGGCCTGCGACTGGATTTTTTCAAGGTTGGAAGCTGGCATGATTCAATTTCCTTTTTCAAGGTTTGAAGTATTCGAGAATTCAGGAAGTGCAGAAATCAGGAAGTGGCGAGGCCGTAGATCGCGCCAAACTGCGACGGGTTCTTGCAAACCAGTTGCGGATAGCATTTGATGATCATGGCTTCGGCGTCATGTCCGGGGTCGATGGCCTTGATTCCGATGGGATAACCTTCGTAGTCGGCTGCTTTGGTTTCAAGCTCGACATCGGTGGTTGCAGTGCCCTGGGGCAGGAAGTGCAAGCTCATCATGTCGGTGTTCACAAACCAGACTTCATCGTTGACCGCGTTTCCGCTCGGTTCCATGCTGTCGATGGGGAACACGGGCACACCGTCAAGGGTGAATGTACGAATCAAGCCTTCGACACTCTGCACTTCAATGTACTGAATGTCGGCGCCCAACACTTCCGCAATCAGGTTGTATTGAGTACGGGAACACCAAATTTCATTCGGGCGGGCGTTCTGGTCTGCCAACTGCGCGAAGACTTCGCGAATCATGGCGCGGGTGATGGTTGCGGCTCCGCCGTTTTTCAGCGCGGGTTGCCACCATGAATTGGCCAGGCTCAAACCTTCGAATGTCCCGGTGTTGGTCATCCAGGTTTTGACGCCTGAAAGGTTGTTGCCCGCCTGCGCTTTCACAAGGTCGTTTTCGATCTTGGAAAACAGAGCTTTCAGCTTCAACTCGAATTCGAGGGCGATAGCATCTGCATCGCCGACAATGCTGTTGCCCTGTCCACCGTCGATCAACAGTCCGTCCATTTCCATCGGGATCCAGTAACGCGCCCATTCTGCGAGGGCCTGAGCGATGGAAACGTTTGTCGCGGTCGGGTAGGCGTCGCCCTGCGCGTAGGAAGTTGCAGCCCCGGCGGAGTAGTAGACCGGGAATTGTGCAGCGTAACGACCGCCACGGTCTGCGCCCATACCGCGAAAGAAAATGCGATTGTTGACGGCGAGGCGACCAATCACAGAGTTGGGGGGAACGATGGATTTGAGGTGAGAACCAGACGCATCGACAAGCGACATGACAACTTCGTTTCCGTAGTTATCGCGAAGGCCGTTTGCGTAGGTTGTGAGAGTTTCGGTTGCCATGTCCGGCTATCCTCCAGCGTTTTGGGTATCACTTCTGCGCGTTGTTTTTCATGATCTCACGAAAGCGCGCGCGCAATTCTCTTGCATTCTTCGGTTTGCTGGAGGGGCCGGACTGCGTAGACCGCGAATTGTCCACCGAAGGCTTTGTTCGTGTCTCAGACTTGAATGTATGCAAAACTGTCAATTGTTGCAAGGGGTTTTCCATCTTGAGTCGCGTAAACATGCCTTGCACTTTTTCTTGCTTGTCTTTGGACAGTCCAGAAAGGCGCGAATCGAGCAGGCCCTTCGCGCTTTCTTCGTACTCCGCGACCAGTGCTTTCAAGCGCTCGTTTTCGGCTTTCAGGGCTTCAACGTCGTCGCCGCCTTCTCCACCGTCGCCAGTGCCACCACCTGCGCCTTTGTCGTCACCGTCGCCAGTGTCCGCCCCGTCGCCGTCGCCGTCGCCATCCTCAAGGAACAACGCCGCCAGCTCTTTCAAAATGTCTTCTGTTTTGTCGTCTTTTGTGTCAGACATGCTTGACCTCCGTTCGATGAATCGCTAACGTACTTCACACAATGCACAAGTGGAAAGCCTCGATTCTTTACGGAGTCGGGGTTTTTTCGTTTCTACGCCTCCGACACAATGCGTTGCAGTTCGGCTTCGACGGCTGCGCGAATTGCCTGTTCGTCGTTGGGCGATACTCCGAACCAAGGCGTTAAAGCCTGATTGTAAACGGCCTTTTCTTTCTGGTCGTTCGCAACCGTGATCACGGCCTGCGCCCCTGTTCCTGTCTTTTCGACTCTATCGAGCAGAACAGCCTTCAACATCGCGCCCGACAAGGTCAAGTCCCGAATGTCCGCGCGCCGACCAGAACGGCCCCGCGCCTCCGCGTATGCCTTCGAATAGGTTCGGTTACTGTTTGCATCGCGACTTTTTGTTTTCATTTTCTGGTCATCGACACCACGGCCCGAGCGAACACGCTGTTTGATACTGGCGACGCCGACGTTCCCTGCGACCTCCAACACCTGCAAAACGTTGTCGTCGTTCAATATATCAGGGATCGGCAACGAAAGATTTTTCGGAAACTTGATCATCGCTTCGCCCTTTTGTTTGCGCGCTGAATGTCCGCCGATGTCGCGCGCGGTATCTTTTGGCGGTCAACGTAAGAAGCGGGAACCCAAACCCATTCGTGACGACAGTTGTAACCTCCACACGACGACATCACAGAAAGCCCTTGACCGTTGTTGAGTCTCCCGATCTGTGCCCGTGTAAACGCCTTGCCGACGCAGGCATCACAAAAGGCGCGGTCAAGCGAGTCGTCGGGGCCTGAATAAATCGCGAGGGTTTCAACACCTGCGTTTTCCATCCGTTGCCCGGCTGCATTCTGGATACTCTGAACTTGCGCCGACATCGCTGTTCGCACAATCGTTTCAGCCTGTCCCTGCGACAGATTCGAGACGCTGGCGATCTGCTCACCTGCAACCGATAGCGGCGTCGGTACTACCTGCATTTGCAAAAGCACCTGTTGCACTTGCGAGGCGATGTTGTCACGAATGCGCCCGACCTGCAAGGTTGCCGACTGTTTGGCGGCGTTCTGTTGTTCGAGAAAGGCGACACCCTCGCCAGAAAGCGCGGCTTCCAGAGAACGCAACGACGGGGTTTCCAAGCCGTCGGAAAACTCAACGCCCAACGACTTGATTTGTTCCAACGCAGTTTGTGTCGCCAGATTGAGGAACGGGTCGAATTCGAAATACTTCCGAACGCCCGCCCGGTCAATCAACGCATAGACCAGTTGCAACGACACCTGAGAACGAAGAATCTTGTCGTCGCCTCGGTTCTCTCGAATCCACTGCAACAGATAATCGCGAAGGCCGGGCAGTTGCTTTCGATAGCTACGCGCTACCCGCTTCAACGACTCTTCTGTTCGAATGGAAAGTTCGTCAATCGTCGCCATTGTTCAGACCTGCAACCGGAATCATCGGGGCCATCATAGCGACTTCTTCTGCCTGGATTTGCGCGATCTCTTCGTCGGCTTCGTCGTCTGTCATGTTCCAAAGCGTTTGCATCGCGCGCTTTCGTGAGATCAACTTTGCGTCAACGGCTGTTTTGTAGGTGTTGACCTCTTCCGACAGATTCGCGCCCGGCCCGAGCGGTTGGTATTCGACTTGAACCACGCCCTCCGGCAACTCTTCATCTGTGAAGAATTCCCAAACGGCCCGCGCGACATCATAAAAGCGTTGTTCGTACATCCGCCAGAGGTTGCGGCGCTTCTCCCACTGACTTTCGAGGTTGTGCAACTGGATTGTCAGGGCGTAACCAGACTGCGCCGACAATGTTCCCTTTGTCATTTCGGGGCGTATTCCCAGCTGGTTCAACGTCACCGCCGACGCTTCCAACACTGTCTCAAGGTGTTGTTTCAAGTTGGCTTGCATGTCGAGCACTTGAACAGATCCGCCCGGATTGTCAATTGTCATCATTGCCGACGGGTCGGCCATCTTTTGCATCTTCTCTTCGTCGTCAAGCCCGATTCCAACCAGTTGTTTGAACGATTGCAGGTGTTGAATGTGGTTGAAGTCGGTTTTCTGAACGCCCGTCGCCAGCGTCGCTTGTCGAAGTTGTTCCGACTCGCCTTCGTGAAAAACGCGCCCGTCGGATGGGTAATTGTTATGAATGCAGATCCAGGGGATGACACCAAAGGGATTCAGGTTTTCCGGGTTGCCTTCGTCTGGTACAAGGTTGAAGTCGCGGTCGTAAGTTGCGTAAAATTCGTCTGTCCACACAACATAATCGTTCCCGCGCTGGTACATGAGAAACGAAAGCCCGAGCGGGTCAAGTTGTGCAGGTAACGCCCATGCGCTTTCGGGCGTCAGAATGTCAACGGTGAGTTTCTTGCGCTCGGGATCGTACAACGGGCGAACAAAGACTTCCTGTGCAACAAAGGATTTCTTGTCAGACGCATCGAAAGCCATGTCGAGATCAACGAAGTTGTCGAAGGGGTCGGGATCGCCGTCAACCGTGCGGGTTGTCATGCGGCTATAAACGCAAGCGATCTGGTCTGCGGCCTGTTTCAGCACGTTGATTGAAGTATCGGCACGAATCGCCAGCTTTTCGTAAGTCTGTGGAAGAAACAACTCCCGAAGGTGCGCGTCGAGTTGCTCTTTCCAGTCGCCCGCGTAAATGTCGAGCAGGTCGGCAACGTATTCGCGGCGCTCGGTTTGTTCCTGACTTTTGACCAGGTTTTGCAGGTTTTCGCTTGTGATCTTCATCATCGCGCCCTTGTTCGCCGTCGTCTCGAACGGCTGTTTCGTCGTCGTGTTCGTTTGGCTTTGTCTTCTCTGTCGTACTGTCGAACCTTGCGAATCGCCCAATTGACGCCGGATGTTCCGCCCCAGGTTCCCCACGCAACCCGGCCCCTGTCTCGCCACGGTGTCGCCTGATACTTCTCCGCGACCTTTGCGTTTTTACGGTGACGATTGAACCGCGCCATCCTTCGAATGGTTGCTTCCGTCAGGGGTTTCCCGCTGGCAATCTGATTCGCCCTTGTCCACCCGACGCGCGTTGCGCCCTTGACGACCTTTCGCCCGTGCCTGTCGCGCCATCGTATCATTTTCCGGGCTTCTGCGATTGCGCCCTTCGGAGGTTTGGCTTTGCGTGTCATGTATCAAACCTTCCATTGTTGCTTTGTGGTCGGCGGAATAATACTCAGAAAACAACCGATAGACAGTCACGTCAAGGTTGATCTGTATCGTCGCCACTAGAACAACCCTTCAATCAGTTTCATCTGTCGCGGGTCTGTTTCGGGCTTCGACTTCGCCTTTGAACGGCGTTCAATTCCAAGCGCCTCCGCAATCCACGATAAAGCCTCGCCGCGTTTGACTTGTCCACTTGTGGCAAAATACACCGTAAAGCCCTCAAGTTGCAAGTGTGCCATTTTCCAACAGTCGCCTTCGTACCCTTCTCCGCGTGTATGGCGACCGCCCGACCACGTTCCGCCCTGCACCTCCAACACAACCCGCTTATCCTTCCAAACGAAATCGACCTTGTGACGGGTCATTTTTCCGCCAGTGTTCGCCGGGTCTTTGCGTGTCTGTGGAATCAAACGAACCTGTCGCTCGGGCAACGGCAAGCCCTCCGCCTGACACTGTGCAAAGAACAGGTCTTCAACGTGAGATTTCGTTGACTTCTGTTTTCTGGCGGGTCGTTTGGTTTCAGGTAAGAAAGACATCACGCGCCCCCAAACAGGGGAAGCTGAACACGGTTCATTCTTTCCTTGCAAAGTTGGAAATATTCGGGGTCGCGCTCAATACCCACAAAAGCAAAGCCTTCCTCAAGACAGGCCCTTCCAGTCGTGCCGCTTCCCATAAACGGATCAAGCACCACCCCGCCCGGTTGCGTCACAAGTCGGCACAAGTAGCGCATGAGTGAAACAGGCTTGACCGTGGGGTGATTGTTTCTTGTCGGCACTCTTGTTCCTGTGTAAGGCGTGATCCCTGCGCTTCCTTCCTTGCGGTTCGTCTTTTGCCCTGCGCTGGTCGTTGCCCGTGACAAGCCCGCGTCCCTGTCGTCTTTCTGTGCCTTAGCACAATAGAAGAAACGCGCCGAATCGTCGGGAAACACGTCAAGTACTTCGTCGGAGCCGTCGTGTATCAGGTTGGCGGGCCATCGCCCTTTGTCGCTTCCGGTGAAGTAGACTTCACCGGGTTCTCTTCCACTTCCGCTAAAATGAGACGGGGCTACGTGTCGCGCAAACGTAGCCCCGTCCTCTGTCTCAATCCTGCAAGCGTCAATGTTGATCGCGCCTGTACCGTGTTGGAGCACGTTGTCCGCGACCGTGCCCGCAAAAGGCTTACGGGCTACTGTGACAGGTTCAAGGGCGGGCTTCAGTGCTGTGCCCCATCCTTCCCACTGTTTCGCGGCTTCGCTTTTTGGTTTTGGCGGTATATATCCTCGACTCGGGGCCGTATGTTGTAGCTTGTCGGGCGCATGACTGTAGCCTGCAACTGTAAACCCTGTTGACTCCGCCTGTAAAAGTCCTTTCGCCCTGTCAATCCCCTTTGAAACGTTATGCGACTTTGGAAAGCCTGAACCGTACACCCAAGCAATCATATCGCGGATCTCAAACCCTGCATCCTCGATATTGACCGCCATCCTGTGTTGTGTTCGTGTCCCTGCGAAGGCCAGCAGGTATCCGCCGGGTTTCAGTACGCGCAAGCATTCGCGCCAGATGTCCACGCTCGGCACGTCATAATCCCAACGTTTCCCCATAAAGGCGAGGCCGTAAGGCGGATCTGTGACCACTGCGTCTATACTGTTGTCCTCAAGCTCTTTCATACGTTCCAGGCAATCGCCTTGCATGAGAAACAATCCGTTTTCTTTCATCTTATCCCCTTCCAATCACTCAACCCCCAGCACCTGCGCCAACGATTGCGCGTACACAAGCGACATATCGAACCCGTGAATCTGCTCTTTTGCCGGGTACTGGTTCCACGGTTGCCAGAATCCCCAGTTGATACACGCCGACACGCGGTACACCCGTTCTTCCAACGACAACGATTCGTCAACTAACCAGTCGTAACAATGACACCAATGGTTCCGCCGGGGCATTTCTTCGACGATGTACCAGTGAATAAAACGGGCGGAGTATTCGGGCTCTATAATCAGGTCGGGGGTTGAAACGAAATCAACGCCCATTCGTTGCCCGGCTTTGGTGTAGTTGTCGCGGCCTGTCGCTTGAATCACGCCCCGGCCCTTGTAGCGGGCTCCGTCGCCGGGTTGCGTGTTACCGAGGTTTCGGCCCGTGCTGGTTTGGTATCCGTAGTCGGCTTCGCAGTCCGCGTCGCTTTTCTGTTCGATGTCGTACCATGCCGCGCCCGTCTCCTGCATCGCCCGGCCCCACAGAGCACAGAACGAAAGGTCGGCTTTCAATCCGAGCAACAACGCGGCCCGATCCATCGTTTCGAGAAACCACGGCATTTTTGAGCGGCTTGTGTAGTCGGATCCCCAACCCTGAAAAGGTCGGTTTCGTTCGGCGTAGTATCGGCGCGCGGCTTCGTTGCAAGCGGCGTTTGCCTGTTCGAGTGTGAGTATCAAAGTATCTTGACTCCGTTGTTTTCCAGTCCGATGACAGCATAGCGCAAAGCGTCGCGGGCGTGGTCGTAAAGCCCGTCTTTGACAGGGACGTTCGCTTGTGTCCCGGCCTGTTTGTCGGGATATTTCGACGCCTGCAACGCCCGGACGATTCCGCGCTCGTGCTTGCACTTGCTGTCGATGTAAAGGGAAGGCATTCCGCTGTGTGGCATGAGTTTCAAGCGTATCTGGTCAATACCGTAGGGAATCCACCGTTTGCGCGGGTCGTAGGTGGCGAGCACTTTCCATCCGTCTCCCTTGAACAACGACACGTCGGAATATCCTTCGACGATAGATGCAGCCGCGCCCGCCGGGTCAACGTAGGCAAGTCCGCGTCGCCATTGATTGCGCGCAAACTTCTTTTTGACGAGCTCGACAAGCTGCCGGGTGGATATGTTCGTCGGTTGGTCTTCGTCGATGATGTGCATACACTGGCGGCTGTTGTGCTCTTTACAGAACGGGAATACCTGCCAGTAGAGAACCGAGGGGTTTCTATAACCGAAGTCAACGGCGATGTTGACAGGAGTCTTCGGGTCAACCGCCAGCTTTTGAACATGAATCGACGTGTTGAAGTCCGCGAAGACACCGCCAGACAAATGCACGAATTGCCCGCCGACGTACATATCAAACAGGGACGCCGAATAGCTCCGTTCCATCTGGTCGATATAGTCGTCGGGGTTGTGGATGTTGTCTTGTGTCCGGGCGTTGATTATGGCGCGGTCATCGGGCCTTGAGTCGCTTCCGAACTCGTCAAACAACCAGTTCATTTCGGGCGTAGTCGTCAAGAATCCCTGGTGTCGGATAGCGCCCGGTTGTCGAAGTCTGGCAAGCAGGGTTGTATAAGCCATTCGCTTTATATAACGGGCTTCGTCAACCCAAAACCATGCAAGGTTGGAACCGTCGAGCGTTTCGGGCCTATCCGCGCTCGCATACCAAACTTTCCCGCCATTGTGCAGAATGAAGACACGGTCGCCCTTTCTGTGTTCCTTTATCGCCTGTTTCGGTAGGGTTTCGAGGAATGAGGGAAGGGAGAGACGGGTCAACATGTTATAGGTCGGAGAAACAATCATCCCATCACAATTCGGTTGATTCAACGCATGGTTCGCCGCCTCTGCTCCGCCGGCGCGTGTCTTTCCACTGCCAACACCGCCCAACATACATTTAACCCGGTCTTTGCAGGCGTGGAAGGCGTGTTGCGCTGGCAACGGCGAATAATCAATCCGAACCTCAGTCATTGCGCCGACCAGAGTATAGAGGCGAGCGCCAACAGAACCACAACACCAAACGCTTTGACAGCGCGGGGCGCGTGTTCAATCCAGAGGTTGAAAAGGCTGGCGAACAGTCTATTCATCATTGAACCCCGGAATCTCGTGCTTGACAATCAACGTCCTGTCTTCGGTCGTGGTTTCCGGCTGTTTGGGAGCGTGACGGCCCCATTGTTTCGGCTTTCTCCGTTCAAGACGGGTCATTGCTGCAGTCCAGTTACGCGGATCAATCTCTGCGATTCGAATCGTTTCAACGGCGTCTTTCTGCCATTGGGCGTCCGCCTTTTCAAAAGCGTGTAAAAACTGGACTTTCAAAACGTCAATTTCGTCAAGTTCAATCCCGCTTTCTTCGTCCGCCTCGGCTTTTCGACCACGTTCTAGCCATTTGTAGACACTGGAAACCGAAACACCGGACAGGCCCGCCGCTACTTCAATCGTTTGCCCTTCGGAGATCCATTTGCAGATTTCTTCGATTTTCTCGGGCGTCAGCTTTCGTCGCCTTCCGAGTTTGCTTG
>Ga0208018_100101_pt1 | contig 33042 bp, 46 predicted proteins | sample 31_taG_FD_184105 | JGI IMG/M metagenome (GOLD analysis project Ga0208018, IMG submission 184105) | Marine viral communities from the Gulf of Mexico - 31_GoM_OMZ_CsCl metaG (SPAdes) (version 2) | ecosystem: Environmental > Aquatic > Marine > Oceanic | place: Gulf of Mexico | collected 2015-07-12 | reverse complement strand
AGAGCATGAATGGGGTCGCAAAGGTTCTGATAGGCATACTCGCTGGTCCGTTGTTGGCAGCTATCTACGGAGTGACAAAGGCGTTAGAGTTCTTCGGGGTCATCAACTCCAAGACACAGAATGATGCTATAAGCGCAGCGGAGAAAAGAAGGAGGGCAGAGGTCAAAGCACACAAGGAACGTATAAAAGAACTTAATAAGGAGATTGATGCGCTTGACGACCAAATTGCTCAAATAAGGAAAGTGGGGCAGGCTGTAGAGTTAAGGTATAACCGAGAGATTGAACTTGCACGTGCTGCGGGCAAGGAAACCACAAAACTTGAGGAAGGGAAGTTAGACGAAACTATTGAAACAGCTCGTAAAGAGATAATAGCGTTAGAAGAGCGTTACCGCAAAGAACAAGATATTCTGCGGGAAAGAACAGAACTTGCAAAAAAGGAAGCAAACGTTATATCAAGCAACTTCCTAGACCTTCAAAAACAACTTGTAACAGGTCGGCGGAATGAGGTTGCAGAAGCCAAAAATATGCTAGACGAACTTTTGCACGATAGAAAAGTTCACAATGCGGAAGTGGCAAAAGAGCAGAGTGATGCAGAGCAAGAGGCGAGAGATAGGTATCGGGATCACCTTCAGAAGATGCGTGACATAGAAATGTTCCTTGAAGATTTAAGAGCCGAGAACATATCGAACGAATACGAAAGAGAATTAGAACAAGAGCGATTAAGGTACGAGCGTCTTCAAGATGAATATAAAGGTCATGCAGAGGTATTGGAGCAGCTTGAAATTGAACACCAAGCAAATTTGTTGAGAATTGAGAAAACCGAAACCCAGCGAAGGATTGAGCAGATAGAACAACTGGAAAAGGAAGCAGCGCAGCGAAGGGAGGAACGGTTAAAAGAAGAGGAACGTCGCGCAGCCGAGAACAGAAAGATGGTTGTAACGGAATACAACAACGAATACCAGTCAGAAGAAGAGAGGCGTGCGGAACGAGATCGAAAGACCCGACAACTAAGGTTGCAACAATTCAATGAAGAATTTGAAAAGCGAATTGCAATAGTTGACCAGTATTTTAGTTCGTTCTCACAACTCAACAATGCGTTTAATCAATTACAGGACAACCTAAGAAACAAAGACGAGAAAGCAAGCCTGCAACAACAGAAGAACCGATTTAACCGTGAGAAAGCCTTTAACATTGCGTCTACTGCTATTGAAACATCGAAAGCAATCATGGGCGCGGTAGCAGCATCGCCCGTTACTTTCGGGTTACCGTTTAGCGCGTTCGCAGCCGCAACAGGGGCGGTGCAAATAGCAGCGATAGCAGCACAAAAGTTTAACCCGTCGGGAGGCGGTGGTTCGGTATCTGTTCCCGCGCCTTCGTTTAGCGGTACAACATCGCAACCGTCAACACCTGACGCGGAGGGTATAGACCCTGAAACGTTATTGCCTGGAAGCGGTGGAGGTGGTCAAATGAGCCAACGGGTATATGTAACCGAAGGGGATATAACACGAACGCAGAATAGAGTCAATCAGATAGCACAAATCCGCGAAACTTGAACAATTTGATATATAATTCAATCTTTTAGATATGTTACCACTATACGATTTAGACATAGACCCCGAAAGCGGGTTGATAATGGACAAGTTTAGCTTTGTCAAGAACCCTGCACATATGAAGAAGGCGCAAGCGTTTAACGGGCGTGAACAGTTCTTTGCCAATGACGACCTTCAGGAGATTATGGGCGTTATGATTCAGGCAGACGTACAGATTTACCGACGCGATGAAGAAGGGGAGTATTTCGTAAGATTCCCCAAAGACACGGTTAGGAAAGTACGACAGCAAGTGATGGAAGAAGGTTACAACAACTTCGCAAGTAAATACCATTCTGACGAAGATGATATTGAGGTTGTAATGACGGATTCATTCATCATTGATTCCCGCAAAGGTATCGGAGTGCCTGAAGCGTTCAAAGATCAAAACATCAACGAAGGTTCGTGGATGGCATCATTCTATATTAAAGACAGAAAGGAGTACGAAGAAATCCGCGACGGCAAGTACGGCATGAGCATTGAAGGGATATTCGATCATACTTTGGTAGAAATGCACCGTCAGGCAAAGCTAAAGCGGATGTATAAATTTGCAAAAACTAAAGCAAGGGGTTGAACATTAGGGGGTGTATTTTATCTTAAAGTAAAGTATTAACCAATTATGTTCAAATTAAAGAAAAACCGCGCGCAGGAGATGGCGAACCGTGAAAAGTTTGAGTCTGCTCTTGTTGGCGAAGGCGAAGAAGCCGTCGAAATCTTTTGGGAAGGTGAACTCGCAGTCGGAACGGAAGTGTTCGTTATGACTGAAGAAGAAATGACACCAGCACCCGAAGGCACTCACATTGTAACAGGAGGCGACGCCCCCGAAGGAACACAAGTTGTTCTTGACGTTGACGGAGTGGTAACTGAGGTTATTGCGCCAACCGAAGCAAAAGACGAAGAAGAGGAAGAAATGGAGGTAACACTTTCAAAAGAGGAAGTGAAAAACCTAATCGAAACTCTTGACTTGTACGAAGCAAAGATTGTAAAACAGTCTAAAGAGATTGCAAAGGCAAAAGAGGAATTTGCAGCTCAGATTGCAGAGGTCAACGAAAAGATTGAAAAGTTTGGTAAGGAAGCACCAAAGCCTGAAAAGCAGAAAGCGCCAGTAAAAATGAAAAACGTTAATCCAGCTTATTACAGAAAATAATGGGAACACTTAAAAAGACATTAAAGCAAAACTTCGATTGGGATGTTGCGGACTTGACACCGTACACCGATGAAGATTCACAGGACATCGCACGTCGTGCGGTATTCACAGGACGTACAGCGGCACTTTTGACTGCACAGGAAGTACGTGGTGGAAATGAGAAAATCAAAAAGTTTGATTCAACAGTAACATATCAGGCTGCTGCTTGTGAGGCTACCGCATCAGGAAACGACGATTGGGGACAGCGATTTCTTGACCCTGTAAAGGTTATGGTGTTCAAGAAGTTCTGTAACGACGACATCAAAGGTTTCTACCCACAGAAGAACCTTCCTATGGGTGCTGCTGCTGAAATGAAAGAACTTCCTTTCCAAGATCAGGTTGTTAATTACATCCTTGACAAGCACTCCTTTGAGTATGACAACCTTTTGTGGAGAGGCGACAAGGCGGGCGCGGGTAACCTTGCGTTTATCAACGGTCTGAAAAAGAAGATTGACGAAAGCCCAAGCGCAATTAACGCTAACACTGCGGGTACATCTTCGCTGACTTCATCTAACGCATACAGCCAGTTTAGACTGGTAGCGCGTGACCTTCCTTCTGCAATTCAGGTAGACGGAACGGGAATCATGTTCTGTGGATTGGATGCTTTCAACCTTCTGCAAGATGACCTGTTTGATAGCAACTACTTTAACTTCTCAATGGTTGACTATGAGAATAACCGATTGACTCTTCCAGGAACGAACGTAACAGTTCAGGCTGTGCCAGGTCTTTCAGGTTCAGCGGGTCAGTACGGAATCTACGCTACATCCACTGAAAACCTATTCTTGGGTACATCAGGCGACGAAGGAAGCGCAGAAGTATTCTACCATCAGAAGGACGATGCAATCTACCTACGTATTCAGTTCTACGTAGATGTGAACTATGCTTTCGCAGATCAGATTGTTAAGTGGAACTTAGGCGGGTCGTAATAACAAAACGCGGGGGTTTGTCCCCCGCTATTAAAACTTTAGATAAATGAGTTGTGAATTAACAGCGGGTTATCAGTGGGATTGCATGGACCGTAACGGTGGAATTACGGAAGTGTACGTATTTAAGGTTAACGACCTTGACGATACTACTCCTTACACCATTACAGACGGGCAAGTAACTGATATTACCCTAAAAAGCGGGAAGCGTGCATGGAAATTTGAGTTGTCGGACGACGCGTCAAGTTTCACAGACACACCGTCCAGCGACAGAGCAGCGGGAACGTCATGGAGCGATCAAAGTTTAGTCGCGGTCTTAAACGACAACAAAAAGGCTACACGTAATCTAATTGCAACACTTGTAAAGCAGCGTTTTTGCGCGATTGTAAAGCAAGTGGCAGGCGATGAATACAAGTTGTTAGGGGCGTATAGAGGTCTTAACGTAGCGACAGCAGAAAACGCATCAGGAACAACAATCAACGAGCGTAACGGGTACACAATTACGGCAAACGGTCAGGAAACTGCACCAGCATACGACGTAGATTCTACCATTATCGCAAATTTGTTAATACCTGAATCTTAATTATTTGGTTGGGAAACCGTAAAGGGGGGTTAGGTGGGGACACCACCCCCTATTTTTTTGAAAAAAATGAAGGTAAGAAACGAATATAAAGGAAAACAGGTGTATCTTAAACCTGTGGGGTTGTTGGAGGTTACAATGGAGAATTTCCGATACTTTGAGGCGTTCGGATTGGTCGCTAAATACTTTGAAAATGATAAAAATAGTGCAGGGACAGTCAAACGACGTAAGGGTAACACTAAGCGAGCTGACAACAATAAGCGATCCGACGTATCTTTGGGTGTTCAACCACCCACAGCAAAAGACGGACGTGGCGGTGATAATAGCGGACACAGCGACGGCACCGCAGAGAAGGAGATATAACAAGTTTGAGATAACCGAAGGAACAACGGTTACTTTAACTTATCCTGGTCAGTGGTTTTACAAGGTATATGCACAGACATCGCCAACAAATACAGACCCTGACTTAGCGGATGAACTTGTAGAAGAAGGGATAGTCGATGTTATTGCTCCCGATCCAACAACGTATTCAGGTAACGCGCCTGACAATGACAATTTCGTGTATAAGATATGAAGAAATTAAAATTTAGCACCGATTGGAGCGTAACTAAAAAAGTACCTGAGCCGCGAGAGGTTAAAGGCACTTACGGAATTGCATGGGGCAGAAAGAACGACTACCCGCAGTTCCTTAACAGGCTTGCGGATGAAAGTTCTATGCACGCTAACATCCTTAACTCTAAGGTCAATTATATTACTTCAGCGGGGTTAAAGTTTGAGGGCGATGAAATAGCGTTTGCAAGTTTTGCCAACAACGTAAAGGGCGAGTATAAACTACAAGAGTTATACGAAGCAATAACAAACGACCGCGAAAGGTACAACGGATGTGCTATATTGGTATGCTTTGACCTTGCGGGTGATTTTAGTTACTTTGAGCCGATAGGATTCGATGAATTAAGAACCAACAAGGATTATTCAACGTTTTGGCATTGCAAGAATTGGGAGAATCAGTCAGAACTTGGAATAAAAGAATACCCTGCTTATGATCCTGAGAACCCGCGCGGGAAAATGGTTCTTTACTTTCCAAGCGAGACAAAGAGTTACGACAAAAACGATTTAGGGGTATATCCTAAGCCTTTGTATTCAGGTGGTATTCCTGCAATGATGACCGAAGCCGAAATTAACTACTTCGGATTTTATGAGGTAATCAATGGATTCAAGTCAGGCACGCACATCCACTTTAGGGACGGGCGACCTGAAAACGCAGAGGACGAAGATGAGATTAGGGACGAAATTCAAACGGGCGGTACTAACCGCGATGCGTCAGGCAGTCTATTGGTGACATTTGGAGAAGAAGATGTATCAATAAATTCTTTGGTTGGTAACGACCTTCCCGATAGGTACGCTAATCAGTACGAACAGGTAACCAAGTCTATTCTATATTCTCATTCGATTACAACACCTGCGCTATTTGGAGTACAAACACCTGGTTCTTTAGGCAATTCTAACGAGTTACAGGTAGGGTTTAACGCATTTGTAGAAGGATATGTAAAAGCAGCGCACCAGTTTCTTAAAGTGCCTCTAAAGTACCTTATGCAGATTGCAGGTGTAGAGGGTGAGATTAAATTGTGCTTACCCGATTCTCCATTGAGTGTAAAGGAATCGGATTCACTGTTAGAGAAGATCCAAAAAGCACCGCAAGTGGTCGCCACTAAACTTGTAAACGCACTGTCTAACGAGCAAGTTTTAGAAGCGTTCGGAATAGAGCCTACCGAAAAGCCTGCCGAACAGCCTACGGAGGAAGAAGGCGACCCTGTGTTAAACGAGTTGATGAAGGTCGGGGAAGAAAAGAGCAAGTTTAAGGTAATAGCAGAAAGGAATTTGCCAGCGGTGTTTACTTCTGAAGAACTCGACACGTTTGAAAAGGAATTAAAAGGACATAAATTCGTAGACGGTCGTGACTTAGGTGTATTGATAGGCATTGAAAATGGCGATTCAGTTAAGAAGATAGCCCGTTCACTTGGGATCACTCAGGTAGAAGTACGGCAGATCATTGATGCGCTTACATCTTCGGGGTTCATTGATTCGGATGGCAACGTAACACCCGACGGGTTGGACGAAGTATCTAAGGAACAGAGGTCTTTCGAGATAGTCTATGAATATGTAAAGACACCAGGCGTTGAAGGTCCGCCCGATTTAGGGCAAGGGCGAACGCGGGACTTTTGCAGGACTTTATTGAGAAGCGGAAAGGTGTTTACAAGAGAAGAAATCAGCACTATTTCCACCCGTGTAGGTCGTGACGTGTGGACTTATAGGGGTGGATGGTGGAACGATGGCGGTAAAAACAAACCGTTTTGCCGTCACTCATGGTCGCAACTTTTAATTGAAAGGTAATGGAGTTTAGGTATTTAATAAACGCAGGGCAGTTAGACGACTATATGGTGTTGTCTAAGAACGTTTCATCGGAAACGGTTTCTAAAATGATACGCAGGGTTCAGGATATGACTATTCAACCGATTTTAGGCACACCGCTGTATGTTTCTATGCTTAACAAAGTAGAAGCGGGAACGGTAACGGGTGTTTACCAAACATTGTTGAATAATTACATAGTGCCTTGCATGGCTGCGTATGTAGAAATGAAGTGTTTTCCTCATATCACTTTCAAAGCAAGAAACTCAGGGGTAGGTCGAAGCCAAGACCCCGAATGGCAACCTTCGACAGTTGACGAAGTGGAGTATTTACGGGACGAAGTACGCAAAGACGCAAGTTTCTACAAAAATCGAATGATTGGGTATTTGTTGGATAATAAAAGTTCGTTCCCTGAGTACGATGATTACGACCCAACAAAAGCCGAGCAGATGAAGCCTGAAAAGCAAGGCAATTCTAAGAGTTTCATGTTCGTAAAAGGTAACAGACCGAAATGCTGAATAGTGTAAATAAAATACGGGATCAGTTTCAAGAGTTGTTTGAGGCGCATGAGCAATTAAATTCGTTCTATTGGGGGCGGTTTGTGGACGCTTACAACGGGAATGCTTTAACGCACCCTTCGATGGTTGTAACGGTGCAAAATGCCACCATGAGCAACCTGACAACTGAGTTAACTGTAACCATTTTTATCAGTGATTTAGTACGTGACGGGAGAGAAAATTACGACGACGTACAGAGCGACACCGCGCAGATACTAAAGGACGTTTACAATGTAATGCGTTCTAAACGCTGGCGGTCGTTTATCACTTTGGGCGACAACCGACCAAGCGCTCAATGGTTTGAGTACAAAGAAAACGAAAGCGTCTTTGGTTGGTTTGCAGACTTTACGTTTTCAATCCAGGACCCAACGGACTTATGTTCTATTCCTTTAGATTCGTCCTACGATTTGGAAATGGATTTAAGCCCCGCGTGTGCGCCTGTTACAATTCTAAACGCTGACGGATCGGTTAATACTACCGTTGCAAGCGGTGGGAGTTATACGATTCCTGCGAGCGGGGACGCTACTGCTATTCTAAAGAATACAGATGGCACTACTATTTCAACCACCGCAATTCCTGCGGGGGATAGCGAAATAATCACCGCACCTGATGCGTCTTGGACGTTAGAGAACACGCTGTCAACTCAAATAGATACAGGGGCTATTCCAAGTGGCGATAGTGATGCAATTGTTGCTCCCGATGAAACCATCAACGTGGTGGACCAAAACGATGTGTTGCAGCAAACATTGACCTTTCCTGTTTATGAGAATCAACAAATTGATATAAGCACTTATTGCGATGATGCTACTGCTGTTTTGAAAAACACGGACGGCACTACTTTAAGTACGACCAATATACCGAGCGGAACAAGTGACGACATAACTGCACCTGATGCGACATTCAGCATCAACAGCACACAAGTAGCTACGATACCGAGCGGAGATAGTGATTCGATTGAGGTTAGAAAAGAAAATACAAGCGATCAAATAGGCAGCTTGCAAGGGCAGTATTGGAGGGTTGACGATAGTGTGATTACGCTAAAAGATACAGCGAATAATACGCTATCCACTACGAATGTTCCTGCAACGGAAGCGCAAGATATTACTGCACCCGATGCTAATGTAGAAAACAGCGATGCAAGCTATACAGATACGATTGAAAGCGGTGGCACGTTGGTTGTCCCTGATTCAAATGTAAACGTCAATAGTTCTTTGGAAGGTACGGTTGTAAGTGCTAAGACTATTGATATTGATGTTACTGATGGAAGTAGCCCTGTAACTCCTAATGCTGTAAGTATTGTTGGCAATACGGTAACGATTGAAGTGCCTGCTGCTGGCGGTGCGCCAGTTGGTGCTACGCTGATGAAAACGGGGCAAACCACTTCTTATAGAACAGGAGACGATGGGGATTTGGAGGTAGGCAGGGCAACGGACTTTTACACGTTGGCTTCAAATAACCCCTTTGGTAATACAGATAGATTTACAGATGAATTAGGGGGTACGACCTACACGAATGATATAGTAATTGATTGGAGCACTTATGATGGTAGTACGGTATTGGGGTATTATAGGTTAAGAGGAACATACACTGATTTTAATTGGAATGACGCAATTGATAATTCTTTGAATTTTACTATTGGAACATTTACGAGCGGTTGGAGATTACCTAATATAAATGAGTTGATAAACTTAAAAAATTCAAATGCTTCAAACCCTTTGAATTATGCGCCTTTTAATTTTAGTACGGGAATTGTTTTTTGGAGTTCAACAACAAATGCAGCGGCTACTGGAAATGCTTTGACTTTTCAAAATACAAACAATAACATGGTAAGGGATAGAATTAAAACAAACACATCTGCATCATACAGAGCAATCCCCTGCCGCACATTCACAGTAACAGGAACAACATTATCATAAATTATGGCAACTTACAAATTTGAACAATTCAAAGTAGAGATAGACAACCCAACGGTAACGGTTGACATGAACACCATTCGGGATAAAGCTATTGACAGACTGTTAAGCGTGGATATTATATTAACCACCAACACGGCTTCATTTGGTGTAACTGCTGAAGATATGCCATACGACCCAACGTGGGAGGACGACATGGTCGCTGGTATGGTAAACGAATGGTTAGTGCAATTTGAAGTGTAATGGCTGTTACTATTAAAATAAACCCATGCCCTGAAAGGTATAACTCAGCGAACCCTTACAAAACAGGGCAGACCACAAGTTATGCAACGGGGGACGATGGTGACTTAGAACGTGGTAGAGGTTCGGATTTTACCACACTTGACTTTAACAATCCATTCGGAAACACCAACAGATTCACAGATACGTTAGGCGGTCAGACGTATGCTAATGATATAGTGATTGATTGGGCGACTACCAACTACATAGCGGAAACCGTGATCGGTTGGTATCGGGTAGTGCAGGGTGGTGCAGGAGTTAATTGGGCTACGGCAATGAGTGGACAGCCGTACACAATAGGGAGTTATAGCGATTGGTATTTGCCTAATGCTGGCGAGTTACACACACTTGTAAATTACGAAAGCGGATTAAACTACACGCCGTTCAGTATAACGGACGACTCTTGGACATCTACCACTAGTCCTAGTGATAACACATACGCTATGAGGTATTCCGATTCGGTTCAGTTCGTTGCACGAAATCTAAAGATAAACACGATAACTTATATTGTTAAAAGGCAATTCACCTTTACAGAGTTAGGATTATGAACATAACACACGACAACTACACGGCTATTATCAACGTCAGCGAATGGCGTATAAAGCAAGTCATAGACCACTACAACAACACTTGTACGGTGTGGGTTCACATTACCTCTGAGGACGGTTCTGAGTATGGTATGGAACTACCGAACAGAATGTCCTACGGTGAAACGTGGGAGGACAAGGACGTTGAGGTCTTTATAAAGAATCAGTTAAAGGAAATGGGATGAAGGGACACGAAGAAATAATAGGGATTCCAGCAGCGATATTTGCAGCGATAAGCCCGTACATTAAGGTGATAAACGAAGTGGGGCAGACCATTGCTGTGTTGTTAGGCTGCGGTATTGCTTTGATTACCTTAATGTTAAAAATACGCCAATGGCGTAAGGGTAAATAATTTTGCCTTAACTTTTCGGCATGGGAAGAACGAAAACACGGGTTTATCTAAACCGTGAACAAGCGGTTGAAATGGGGCTAACCCCTAACAACTGCAACTACTATTGGGTAACTCCTGACGAAAAGGAAACCATTGAAACTCACAAAGCACTAAAAGACGAGTGTGAGAAGGTGGGTATTCCTTCCGATTCAGTCAACCACTACTGGCACAAGGGTAAGAACTTTTCAATTCATGTCAAGAATCAGAAAGACGTTTTAGATGTCAAGCGTCAGATTATCCAAGAAATGCAGGATTATTCTCCTGAATACCCTGTTATTAAATATGAAAGCATTAACGAAGGGCATCTGTTAGTTATAGACCCTGCCGATATCCATATAGGGAAACTTTGTGATTCGTTTGAAACAGGGGAAGACTACGATAGCCAGATAGCCGTCCAAAGGGTCTTAGATGGCGTTAGAGGCATTATCTCAAAGGCGCAAGGGTTTCCTATTGATGAGATACTATTCGTGGCGGGAAATGACGTGTTACACATCGACACGCCAAAACGAACCACAACAAGCGGAACACCGCAGGACACTTCGGAAATGTGGTACACGAATTTCATAATGGGACGTAAACTATACACGGATATAATCGAAATGCTTATACAGGTTGCTCCTGTTAGGGTTGTTTTCAATCCGTCTAACCATGACTTTATGAGTGGATTTCAGTTGCTGGATGCTGTGCAATGTTGGTTTCACAACTGCGAAATGGTTGACTTTGATGCGGATATGAGGCATCGCAAGTATTACAGGTATTACTCAAACTTAATTGGAACAACTCACGGGGACGGTGCAAAGACTTCTGACCTTCCTTTGTTGATGGCACAGGAAACACCCTTAGATTGGTCAAAGACTAAACACCGATACATCTATACCCACCACGTCCACCACAAAACAAGTAAAGACTTGGTAGGGGTTACGGTTGAATCAATGCGAAGCCCATCAGGTACAGACGGATGGCATCACCGTAATGGTTACCAACACGCCCCGAAGGCGGTTGAAGGATTCATTCATCATAAATTTCACGGACAAATAGCACGTTTAACACATATCTTTTAATGGAATACCCAGCAATATCAAGAGGGATAAAGTATTACATCATCCATTGTGCTTACACCAAAGCCGACCAGGATTTCGATGTTGAAGATATAAGACGATGGCACAAGGCAAAAGGATGGATGGACATAGGCTATAACCGATTTGTAAAAAGAGATGGAACTTTACAGGAGGGCAGAGATTTAAGACACTGGGGGGCGCACACGTTAGGACACAATCACGATTCCATTGCGGTGTGTTACGCAGGAGGCAAGAGCGATGACGGAAAGCCCGAAGACAACATAACGGTAGAGCAGTTCAATTCCATTATTAAGGACTTCCTAAAGTGGCAAGAGGTGTACCATGATTTGGTAATGGCTGGACACAATCAGTTTAATGTAAAAGCGTGTCCATGTTTTGACGTTCGAGAGTACGCAGCGAAACACGGGATGCCATATTATGACGGAGAACTAAAAGTTAAGTTATGAAAGATTTATATGAATTTGTAGGGGGCAGAAAGATGTTAGTCTTTTACCTTCTTGTTGGACTAAGCGGTGGGCTATGGTTCTTTAATAGAGAAATCACAGCGGACCAGCTGTTCAGGTTTTGGGAATGGACAACGGTAGCTTTAGTTTTGGGTAATGTAGGAAGTAAATTTGCGGGTCGTGAGAAATGAGCATTGGATAATCGCTATTTGTGCTGCCTTCATATTAGGCTTTCTAAGCGCACCAAAGAACCACGAGTATAGAGTGGAAACAGGATTAGAGGAAAGATTGCTTAGAGACGCTGAAAATGCCCGCAAACGGGCTGACAGTCTTTTGGTGATGGACGCACGAAAGAACGAACAGATACGAAAGTTAGAAATTCAACTTATCAAAAATGAAGACTTTATCAATAACGCTACTGCTACTGAACTCGATAGCCTATTCACAATCTATCTCCGCTGACACCATCTGCATCCGCAAGGAGAAAGCAATAGAATGTGTACGGTGTTTAATGAATGAGCCTGTAAAGGATTCGCTAATAGTTAGACTTGAAGAGAAGAACGAAATCCAAGCGGGGGCGATTGAGAATCTGGTGGAGGCTAACGACAAACAGGCTGATGTGATCGTACTCAAAGACCAGCGTATCGAAGGGCTTAACGAAGAAATAGGCAGGCAGAAAAAAAGGACGCTCTTGACGGGCATCCTTTCAGGTGTAGGCGGGGTTGTTGTTGGCTGGTTAGTCTCCTTCTTTTAGTAGTTGCGTTTATCGTTCCGTTACAGAAGGTTATCGTTATTGCGTTTATTAGGGTGTTAGCCACAACTAACTAAAGCAAATTCTGTAAAACTAATGCCATGTTTTCGAGTAATCCATGTAAGTTTATTATTATCATCTCTTATAGCTATCTGCTCACCATACCATTTATCATTTCGTTCTCTTGTTACCTGATATACTTTCCCTACAGTATACTTTTTCGATTGCGGGTATAGTTTTGTGCATTTTATGTAGTCACCGACTTTAACTGTTTTAAAATCGCAGTGGCTAACACTAAATAAACCCAATAAAAGGGTTTGTGCATTAATTGTATCTATTGTGCCTTGTTCAAGGTCTTTTGCTATTTTGATAATTTCGTTTTTCATAATCTTTTACTGTGTTTATTATTTACGTTATCATTTGTATCTATTTAGTCAGCTTTATCCTGAAAATTCCAATACGTTTAATAGCCGTTAAGCGTAACATTTACCCCTGTTCCTTATACGGGTGTAATCTTTACTCCCGTTCGGGTATAGTCAACTATGTTTATTGTATAGTTATACCACATCGGGTATAGTCAACTATTTTGGTTCGTTTACTTGACATTGTGACTTAGACCCTAATAATTTGGGTTTATCATTCGTCAAAGTATCTACTGACCGTTCTCATCGTTGCGTCAGAAGATGCACTTACTTGTGTGCGTTTTTCTGCACTTTTTTTTGTTGTTACTTCCAAAAAGCACAACATACTATTCATAATGTGCAGTATCTTGCCCTTTTGGATAATATATTAACTGCGTCAATGTGGTGTCGGTATTCACGTTAATTGCGTCAGTTCGCTTTTTGCAAAGGTCATCGTTGGCTATTAGAAGGCTACCCATAGTCCATACGACCAAGAAGATTCCACCTACCGTTGTGCGTACGTTGTCTTTCATGTCGTTTGTTTTAGGTACGCTGCAATAGCGTTAGTTACCTCTTTCATTGATTCCACGTAGTGCCTTAGTCCTTTGATCTCGCCTTCCAATTTCGCCTCACGCATTATCAACTCCTTACATTCATCGTGTGCTTTTGCCTCACGCTCTTGGACTGTTCCTGAGTGCGCCAGCGTAGACGACATTACAGTCAGTTTCCTTTCGGCTTTTACCTTTGGATGTTCTACTTCCTTACGGCTTAACTTTTCAGTTACCTCAGCTATGTGAAGAGCAAGAAACCCCCTTGCTTCTAAGAGGGCTTCCGTGTCCTTTACCTTGAACCAATTAGGTAAATTAGATATTATCTCGTCCTTACTCAAAACGGTAGGTCTTCGTTATGTACTACGTTGTCCTGTTCGATTGTCTTAGAGTTAAACCCTTTGGGGCTTGACCTCTTTTCCGTGCCATTCACAAAGTCTACGAACTTCTGTGCTGTCTTAATCACATCGTCAGCACTTGCACTTGACTGAGCGTGAAACTCCGCAGCTGCTTTAATACACGTCTGTCGAATGATTGACTGGTTACGGTTATCGTCACGTACTTCTTTGTGCGCCTCCGAGTGTCTGCGATCGCTTGCTGCCCCTCCGAAGTTCTGATCGGGCTTTGAAACTTTACCCCAACTGCCGTAGTCGTTTGTGCCTTTCACTTCGTATGCAGCCTCATCGCCTATCTTAAATGGCGACTGCTGGGTCTTGTGGTTAGCGGTTAATATCGTTCCATCCTCAAACTCATACTCAAATTTGTAGAGTTTACCGTGCTTAGAGTCATAGTCTCCAGCTCCTTGTATGTTCTTAATCTTACTTGTTTTCATATTGATTTGGTTTATAGAATGTATTTCTTTTCTCGTTCCTGAACTGGCTCTTCTAATATACGGCTCATTTGACACAATACCATCCTTCGTTCGTGGTATTTCATGAGGTCTAACTTGACCAACTTTTCAATGTTTACCGTGAAGTCTTTTCTTGCGTCTAGGAACTTCTCTTCTGCGTCAATTAGAGCGTCTATGTATCTTAGTTCGCCCTTTACAAATTCTCTCATGTCGTCTTTCATGCCTGTTCGTTTGAAATTAGGATAAAGCCAAAGTCATCCTTGTATTCGTTTACACCGTGTTCGCCATCCCATTCTTCGGTTACACAACCTTTATGTGTAATTAGTAAGTTGCCTTCACATGAGTTTGTTCGTGGGTTGATTCCGCTGAGTTCGCTGGTGTCTACGTCATAGACAAGTGCGTTGAACTTCTCTTCGTTGGTTACTTTGATTGTGGTTTTCATATCGTTTTGTTTTTGATTACATGACAAACATACGAACCATTTTTTACTCACACAAGTTTTTTTTTAGAAATCTTTTACCTATGTTTGTTGGCATGAAAGAAATCCTAAGACAGAATGGCGTAAGTATTAAAGAGGTTGCAAGCGTATGGGGATGCCACCTGAACACCGCCAGTTCAAAGATTGAATCACCCCACACAATGAGCGTTAAGCAGTTCGATGACCTATGTTACTACATGGACTACGACACCAACGCAATGTTTAACCACATATTTAGGAAAGGCAAAAAACCAGACCACTATGTTCATAAGGAGAATCTACCTTATAGACAAAGGAAAGAGGCTAACGAACTTGAACGATTAAGAGGGGAGGACTGATGAGAGTGTACCATCATTATAAAATGTGGGAAGATTATCCCGCAGGATTTTACAACAACTGCTCGGGTGCTGAAAAAACAACGCTTATATCAAAAGCGGTTGAAATGTTTAACGACCCCGAGAAGTGCGCTCACAACATGAGGCGAGTAATAAACGAGTGGCGGTATTCCTGCGAACACAACCTGACTAATGAAGGGCTTAATAAGATTGCTTACATAGGTCAGGCAGCGTGCTGCTTGTACGCTGGTATACCGTCTACGGTAACAATGGAGGCGTGGTCCCAACTTTCGGATGAAGTGCAAAAAAGAGCAGATAGACAAGCCGAAAAAGTTCTAAACGAGTGGAAAAATAAAAACAAAAGGATTCAGCTATGCCTAAATATAGATTAAAAACCAACGTACATGAAGAATCCGTAAGTCGGATAAACTTTGTGTTTGATGAATTTGAAAAAGTGTACTTGTCGTTTAGCGCAGGAAAAGACAGTACAGTTATGCTTCATATTGTTGCGGAAGAAGCGAGAAAAAGAGGGATTAAGATAGGACTACTGTTAATTGACCTTGAAGGGCAGTATAAGCTAACAATAGACCACGCATTAAAAATGATTGACGAATATCGAGATGTGCTGGATGTTTACTGGGTTGCATTGCCTATGCACTTAAGAAACGCTGTGAGCGTATATGAGCCGTTTTGGTTGTGCTACGATCCAGATAAAAAGGAAGATTGGATAAGAACACCTCCGGAGTTTGCAATAACCGATGAGGATTACTTCCCGTTTTTTAGGAAGGGCATGGAGTTTGAAGAGTTTGTTCCTGAGTTTGGGGAGTGGTATTCAGAAGGAAAAAGAACAGCGTGTCTTGTCGGTATTAGGACGGATGAATCACTAAACAGGTACAGGACTATTGCCAGCGACAAGAAGGTAAAGTGGAAAGACAAAGGCTACACAACTCAAGTAACAGAAAACACCTACAACGTATACCCTATTTACGATTGGAGAACAGAGGATATTTGGATTTACCACGCTAAGTTCCCTGATAAAAGGCACAACGAACTTTACGATGTTATGCACAGGGCAGGGCTAAGCATACATCAACAAAGGATATGCCAGCCATACGGTGATGACCAAAGAAGGGGGTTGTGGTTGTTTCATTTGATTGAGCCTGAAACATGGGCAAAGGTTGTGAGCAGGGTTAGTGGTGCTAATTCAGGGGCGTTATACGTGAATGAATCAGGCTCAATAAACGGTTACAATAAGATAACAAAGCCTGAAGGTCATACATGGAAATCGTTTTCTGAGCTGTTTCTTGAAAGCATACCAAAGCAAACAAAGGAGCATTATCTCAACAAGATATTCACCTTCATAAAGTGGTGGGAAGAAAGAGGCTATCCTAACGGGATACCCGATGAAGCCCCGTATATTTTGGAAAGCAAAAAACTTGTTCCGTCATGGAGGCGGATTGCAAAGAGTCTTTTAAGAAATGACTACTGGATGAAGGGGCTTGGATTTACTCAACACAAAACAGACGCTTACAGAAAATACCTTGAATTGAAAAAAAGAAAAAGAGAAGAATCAAAATTTGAACTATGAAAAACTTAGATGAACTACTAAAGGAGATTGATTCGTTGGAATTGGATCAAAAGGTTGAAGCTATAAACAGGGTCAAAACAAAACTTCATGAGATTAGCCCGTTCAAAGATGAGCCGGTTGACTGTGTTTTATGGGTTAAAAACGACACCGTTCACGCAAATGACTACAACCCTAACAGCGTTGCTCCACCTGAAATGGAATTGCTTAGATTGTCAATCACTAACGATGGATATACTCAGCCCATTGTTTCTATGGAAGAAGATAATAGGCGAGTTGTTATAGATGGGTTTCACAGAAACAGAGTAGGAAAGGAATGTGATGATGTTAGGGAAAGAGTTAAAGGTTACCTGCCTGTGGTTACTATACGTGAAAGTCAAACAGGCATAAATGACCGTGTTGCGTCAACTATAAGACACAACCGCGCCAGAGGCAAGCATCGTGTTGATTCGATGGCTGAAATTGTGGCAGACCTAAAAAAGCGGAACTGGTCACCAAAGAAGATTGCTAAAGAATTGGGGATGGACCAAGACGAAGTGTTAAGGCTTTCTCAAATAACGGGTCTAACCGAGCTGTTTAAGGATAAAGAGTTTAGCCAAGCATGGGAAGAAGTTGATGGGAAAAGTTTGTGATTGACGCAACCATTCTACTATATTTACGTCTATTAAGAGAGGTTGCCAGCTTAGCGGCTGCGTAAAAGGTTTACTGTAGTTCCTTTCCTCTCTCTTATTTAAACTACAGTATAAAAAAACTACACATGGTCGAAGATTATCAAGAGAATTACGTTTCAGGGTGGGTCAAACTTTACCGATCTATTCAGAACAAAGGATGGTACAGGAAATCTCAGTACGTCCATCTGTGGGTACATCTACTGACAAAAGCAAATCACAAGGGCAAAGAGTTTTGGATGAACGGCGAGAGTGTTGAACTTGAACCAGGTCAGTTCGTGACAGGGCGAAAAGCACTATCCGCAGAAACAGGCATTTCAGAAAGTCAAGTGGAAAGGATATTGAAAGTGTTTGAAAAAGAGCGACAAATAGAACAACAAACGAACAACCGAAACCGTTGTATATCAATACTTAACTGGGGTCAGTATCAGAAACCTGAACAACAGATGGACAGCAACAGGACAACAACAGGACAGCCACAGGACACAAACAAGAATGAAAAGAATAATAAGAATGATAAGAAAGTATATAGGGAGTTTGGTAAATTGAGTATCACTAAAGATGAGTTTAATAAACTTGTTGAAGATGGTTATACACCATCGCAGGTTGATACTATCATAGACCAAATAGAGAACTACCCTAAAAACACTAAGTACAAATCGTTGTACCTTACCGCAAAGACATGGCTCAAGAAAGAGCCAAAGCAAAAACAACAGTATGAATCCTATGATCCGAAAAAGCATGGTTAAGATAATTATGTCCAACCGTGAATACATAAAGATGTTTCAAGGCGCAGCCGACCCAGCGATAAAAGATGGGGTTCGCCAAGCCAAAGAATCACTATCCATATACACCAAAATGTTGAAAGGATGAGGCAGCAAGAAATGGAGATAGCGGTGCTTGGTAGCCTGATAGAAGACAGAAAACTATACTTTCGATACAAGACTCTGATAACTGCTGATATATTCGACAACGAAAGACGCAGGGACATCTTTGATCGTTACGAAGAATACATTAACGCAGACGAGTACGTAGATGACTTGGTGCTAAAGTTCTTTGAAGACGGCTATGATGAAGTAATGGAGTCGGTGGGGGTAGAAAGTATAGACCAATTTCATAAGTACATTATGTTATTGAACGAGAGTGCCGACCGTAGAAGTTTGAAGGTAGCAGCGCAAAAGGTATTGCAGAACATAAAAAAGAACGAACCGGCAGACAAGAGCGCAAACCTATTGTTTGAGGCATCTTCTAAAGTTCTCAGCAAGAAACAAGAGGACAGGGATCACACTGAAATAAACAAGGCACTCATAACGATAGCAGAAAAAGCGCAATCGGGGGAGGTTGTAGGTATGCCGTCAGGGCTGACCAAGTTAGACGCATTCTTAGGCGGTTTGATGGGAGGGCTATACGTCATTGCTGGGCGACCTGGCATGGGTAAGTCTGCTCAGTTAATCACCCACCTTAGACACCTTTTGAAACAGGGCTACAAATGCGTTTTGAATAATTTGGAGATGCCCGAAGAACAAATACACGCACGTTTCTTTTCACAGGAAACGGGGTTAAGCGCATCAGGGTTTATCAAAGGAACGCACAAGGTTGACACGGTAGACCATGCGATAACGAAATGCGAGTATCTGAAAAACCTAACTATACTTCGGTGCGACAAGATTAAAGACCTGTACGCAAAGTGCAAGCAGTTAGACGCAGAGGGGCGTATAGATTGCCTTGGTACTGACTACTTGCAGTTGATGACATCGGACGACAAAGACAGACGGCAGCAGATAGAAAGCATAAGCCGACAGCATAAGTTAATTTCATTGGATTTAGATATACCTGTGATAGCATTGAGCCAGCTTTCAAGAAACGTAGAGAGCCGACCCGATAAGATTCCTAATTTATCAGACCTGAGAGAATCGGGAGCGATTGAGCAAGACGCAGACGTTGTTATGTTTGCGTACCGTCCTGAGTATTACAACCTTGATTGGAATGGTTTTAATGCTGCGGGGAAATTCATATCTTTGATAGCAAAGAACAGGAACGGGGCAAGCAATGTTAATGTGGAGTTAGGCTGGCACGCTGAGTGCATGAGCGTGATTGAAGAAAGCAAACTTGAACCAAACGAACATTTTGATAACCCATTCTAAAATGAGACAAGACTACGTAGACGGAACACCTGACGACTGGCACGAAGGCAACCCATTGTTCTCCAGAAATTACGGCAATCACAAGAAGCACTACTTTGAACACAAGCGATTCATTATAGGGGGTCGCAAGTACGAAGTAAGGGGGCAACGCTCCGCTGGTTACAAAGACATTTACCGAATCCGAAGGGATGATGGAATGGAAGTAGAGTGGACGATGCAAAAGATAGTTGAATGGTTAAGGTCTTAAGTTTATCGGGCGGTAAGACATCCGCATACATATACGCTAATTACCATCAGGACTTATCTTTGTTTGCGTTGGTAACAAACGAAGAACCTTTGTGCGCTCACCCTGACAAGGGCGTTTGGAGAGAGGTGCAGGACAAATGTGGAAAGGAAGTAATAGGCACGCCCGAACACCCCGACACTGTTAAGGTGGTATTGGATTTAGAACAGAAGTACGGCAAGCCGATAAAGTGGCTGGTAGGAGATACGTTTGAGAAAGTAATCAAAAACCACTCTAATGCACTTCCTAATCAAAACCAACGGTTCTGCACTCAGGACATGAAATTGAAGCCGATATTTCAGCATTGTTACTTCAACCATGAGTTCGTTACCATGCAGATAGGATACAGGTATGATGAAAAAGAGCGGGCAGAACGGGCGACGACAGAGAGTAGGTATCCTATTCACTCAAATAACTACGGCACAAGGCGCAGAAAGTGGAAGGAAGTAACTTGGAGAGACTTGGAGTTTCCGCTTATTGAGGACAGGGTAGATCACTACCAAGTAGCTCAGTTTTGGAAGGGCAAAGACATAGTATTCCCAAAAGATTCTAATTGTCAGATGTGCTTTTGGAAACACCCTATGCAATTACGTAAGAACTATGACGACGCTCCCAACGTTATGCAATGGGCTAAAGAAATGGAGGCAAGGACGGGTAGAAGATTTTTACACAAGATGACAATGGAACAGGTTGAGAAGATTGCACCACAATTAGATTTTTTCTACGGTGGTGGGTCAGGTTGTTCTGCTGGTTTTTGTACAGACTAATTATGGCTAAAGGCATAGATGGCAAACTGGATCGGCTGTGGTCGGAACTTGTGCGAAAACGAGACGGTAAGTGTATGTACTGCGGGCGAACAGAGAATTTGGACGCTCACCACATCATTGGAAGGGCTAACCGCTCTACCCGCTGGGACTTGGACAATGGGATTACCCTGTGCAAGAAGCACCATGTCTTCTCAAACGAGTTTAGCGCACACGGCACGCCCGTAAAGTTTACGCATTGGCTGGAAGAACAGCGGGGCAGGGAATGGGTGGAGGCACTTGTGCGGAAAGGAAATGAAACGGTAAAATTAAGCAAAGCAGACAAGGAAGAAATATTAAAAGGACTTACAGATGGCAAAGGTAATTGAGAGAAGTGTAACTGGCAACGGGGTTAGGTACTTGTTGGAGTGTGACTATTGTGGTGAACACTTTCATAGGGCGGGGTGTAAGGTGCAACCCCATAAAAACGCATTTTGCTCAAAAGAATGTAATGCGTCATACCATAGGGGTCTTGACACGGGTAAGATTGCTGACAGGTCTAAGAGAATAGGAAATACGTATCTGGACTTAATGCGTTCTGGGGCGAGCGAGGAGAGGGCTCGACAGATGGTACTGGAGGAGTATTCTATCAGTGATGAAAGGTTTGGTCATGTGATGGCTGCTTTCTTACCGTGGCATGTAAAGAAGGCCGTTAAGAAGAATGGCGAAAGAATTAGAGAGCAGTATAGTAAGATTGCTAAAGTGACTAAAAAAACACCCTGAGATATTAGAGAAGTATAGATAAATGCTTACATTAGCAGTTCATGTCGGGTCGCCACCAACCTCACAAGTACGTTCTTTTCAACGGTGGCGTTTTGTTTACTGAGCAGGGGGAAATGAATCGCCTCCTGCTTTTTTACGTTTTCTTAACACTGCTTTAGGCAGAATTTTTTTATATTTCCGCGCAAATGATTAGATTTGCAACAGTTCATAAACGATAAGTGCAGAGATATTTGCAAGCGTTTAGCGGGAAGCGAGTGGGAAGATTTATACCACGACACCCTTATTCATTTGCATGAAACTCGGGGGTTGGATTGTCCAGCGTGTTACTTTTATAGGTCAGCGTTTAGTGTTTATGTTCAGCAAAAGAGAAAGCAGTTACGACCCGTAGACTACGGCAAACCGTTTCAATGGGACGACAACGAAGAAATGAGATACTTAGGCGAGCAGATTGAGACACAGGGCAAGGACGAAAGGAGTATGTTGATATGCGAAGTGGTGAATAGGTATTGCGAGTTGGGATCAGTCCACAAGACAGCAGAAGATTTAGGGTTAAGTGTAGGAACGGTAATCAACTACCGTAACAAGTTTGTAGAAAAGGCAAAGAAGAACCATGAGTGAATTGCTATTCATCACAGCGTCGATAGGCTTAGGCATAGGGCTACGGTCTTTACTTAGAACACAAATCTTAGGGCGCAAATCTATCAACTACCGAATAAAGTATCTATTGGTTGCCAACCAAGACAAACCGCTAAAGCCATTTGAGTGTGATGCGTGTTTAACATTTTGGGCTGCGGGGGTGCTATACATCATTGAAGCCCCTGAAATACTACTATACTCGTTAACATCATATTTCCTAATCAACTTAATAAATCGGATATGGCTGTAAAGCTAACAGAAAAATTAGCCAACTTTGTAGAAGCTATTGCAAAAGGGGACGCACTAAGTTACCGCCCCGACCAAGAAGAAATACAACTTCTCCAGCAGGCGTATTTTCAATCGTCTAAAATGCTCGGTAAGCCCGCAGAATGGAACATGGGGTGTGGGGATTGTAAAATCAGAATCATGCAAGACATATACACTGCAATGATTAAACCGCAACGAAACCTTTCAGCGACGAGAATCGTTAAGAGGGTGACGCCTGAAGAACATAAGCCACTTGGAGAAATGACGCGAAAGGAGTTATTTGCAGAGGCAAAGAAGTTAGGCAAGACAGTACCAGCAAACGCAAGAAAAGAAGAAGTAATACAGATTATCCGTGAGTAAGCCAGGCAGACCAATGAACTATTCAGACCCCTCAGAAATGTGGGAAGACTTCGTGGAGTACGCAAAAGACGTAAAAGAAAACCCGCGATACAGAATAGAATACGTTGGTAAGGATGGAGACAAGGTAAGAACACCACTTGAAAGACCACTCACAATAGAGGGCTTTACAACCTTTGTGTGGAATAAAAGAAACTTTGGGATAGATGACTACATGAGGGAAAGAGACGAGCGATACAAGCCATTTTCCCGCATCATTACACGCGTGCGCGAAGAAATCCGTATGGATCAGTTAGAAGGGGGCATGGTAGGTCAGTACAATTCTAACTTGACGGCAAGGATAAACGGATTAACTGACAAGAAGGAACATGAGGTCAAAACGGAGCAACCTTTGTTTGGGAATCCAACTAAGACTTCTTAGGGAATCGGGGTACTCACCGTCGAACGTATGTCATTAGGATTCCAATACACCACCGCCATAGATAAACTTCGTGAACTAACAGCCCGTAAAAGGGTAGTTCAAGGAGGCACGTCAGCAGGAAAGACATTTGGGATAATACCAATACTGGTAGACGACGCTATAAGAAATCCAGGTCAGGAGGTCAGCATAGTTTCAGAATCAATACCGCATCTTAGGCGGGGCGCAATGAAGGACTTTCTAAAGATTATGCAGCAGACAGGAAGGTACATAAATTCACATTGGAACAAGTCACTTTTAACATACACCTTTTCTAACGGAAGTTATATTGAGTTCTTTTCAGCGGATATGGAAGGAAGGTTGAGAGGCGCAAGGCGGACTACTCTTTACGTGAATGAGGCTAATAACATCCCGTTTGACTTTTACCATCAGATGGCGATACGTACCAGCGGAACGATATGGTTAGACTTCAACCCAACCACAGAGTTTTGGGCGCACACAGAAGTATTGAAGGACGACGACGCGGAGCATCTTATATTAACATACAAGGATAACGAAGCGTTACCAAGCACAGTACGGGATGAAATAGAGAAAGCAAGGGATAAGGCAAAAGATTCAGCTTACTGGGCGAACTGGTGGAAGGTGTACGGATTAGGCGAGATAGGAAGCCTTCAGGACACTATATTTAACTTTGAGATAGTAGACACCACCCCAAGCGATGCAAGGTTATTAGGGTACGGCTTAGACTTCGGTTTTAGTTTTGATCCCGCAGCGGTGGTTGAGGTTAGAATGATGGGGGATGACTTGTACGTTAAGGAGGTCATCTACGATAAGGAACTAACCAATCAAGACCTAAACTTAAAACTGCATCAGTGGGGTGTTAGTGGAAAGATTGTAGCGGACAGCGCAGAGCCAAAAAGCATAGAAGAACTAAAGCGAAAAGGCTGGAACATCGAAGGCGCGCACAAGGGTGCTGATTCGATTAAGATGAGTATAGACCTACTGCAAAGATTTAACATTAAGGTTACAAGAGATTCGGTAAATTTAATCAAGGAAATGCGCGGTTATAGTTGGGACAAGAACAGAACAGGGGAGTACACGGGAAAACCAACGGATAAGGACAACCACGCGATAGACGCACTGAGGTACGTAGCATTAAACAGGCTGCACAAGAAAAAAGCAGGAAGGATAGCGGTAAAATGGTCGTAGGTATATGCACATATAATCGAAAGGAAACGTGCCAACAGTTAGTTAATGATTTAACCGAGCAAGGCGCGAGAGTTGTTGTATTACGGGACGGAGGCGAAGAATACCTAATTAAAGGCGCGGAGAACTACGCAAAGAAGAACGGGGGCAAGGAGGGTTACATAGCCACCTTTCGGTATTTGATACAATGCGTATTAGAACACGCTGTCGATGAGTTGTGCGTAATGATGCCAGACGACGTAGAGATCCACCAATATACGGTTGACGAGATAGAAGAACAGTTTTACAATACCCCCGAAGAAGTTTGTTGTCTTAACCTATTAGCAGACAACAGGACACCGCGCAAGCAATTCAAAAGCCACAAGCCATATATTGTACAGTCCTTCAAAACTCAATACTGGAACACAGGCTGGGTTGACGGATGTTTCGCTTGCTCACGCGACACGTTAGCAAAGGTCAAGTTAAAAGATATAGGGGAACAGTTCTTCAAGATGAACACCAGCGGGTCAGGATTAGGGCATAAGTTGAGCGAAGCGTTCAGGGAGCATGGAAAAATATGGAGTGTAGTTTATTCGTTGGTGAATCACTTGGGGCATGAATCTGTGATGAACCCTGAAGAGCGGAAGAAGCACCCGTTAATCACAAATTGGAAGCCCCCCGTTTCGATTATCATTCCTTACGTGTATGATAGGGGGTATTTAGAACAAGCGATTGAATCAGCAGAGGCGCAAGAATACGAAGGCGATATAGAGATTATCGAAAGTCAGTCAAACAATAGGGTAGGGTATAATATCAACAGAGGCTTAGAGGAAGCGTCAGGGCATTACTGGCGTTATCTGTGTGATGACGACTTAATACCAAAAGACGCAACAGACAGGCAAGTAATAGAGATGAATTTTGGTCATGACCTGGTACACGCTAACAGTTTGCACTTTGGTCCTAACGCAACGAATGTAAAGAAGCCAACACGAAAGCAGTTTAACGCACGACAGTTAGCGGGAAAGAACTTTATCAACGGTGGCAGCTGTATGTATAGGACTTCAAAGACCATAGAGATAAACGGATGGAATGAGGAAGTATGGACGGGAGAGGAATTAGAATTTCATTTGCGGGTCTTGGCGAATGGCGGTAAATTAGGGTACTTAGATCACGTAACTTACAAGTATAGAAAGCATGGGACGCAAAAGAGCAAAAAGGACTTTCACAAGAGAAAAGAGTATATCGAAAAGATTAGGGCAAAGTATAAATAATGAGAAGTTCGTGGGCTGGTTTATATTTGCCTGCATGATTACTTCTCCGCTGTTCCTTATACCTTTAGTTATTAAAGTGGCTTTCATGCCTGTAATGTGGTTAATCAGGAAGGTGTGGAAGTAAAGATTAAATTTGTATTAGGGGAGTTCGTTTTCTTAAAGACAGATCCTGAGCAGAAGGAAAGACAGGTGACACGGATACAGATAGGAATGGATGCGGATGTGATGTACTGTCTTAGCTTTGGGACGGATAACAGTTGGCACTATTCGACAGAGATAGATTCATCGCCCAACGTGCTAAAAGTGTTGGGACTAAACGAAAAAGAATGAAGATAGTAACGGCGGGGATGTACAGAAGCGGAACGACTTGGCAATTTAACGCTGTACGTGTTATCTGCGAAATGGCGTTCGGGGAGGATATGGTTTATTCGTGCTGGGTGGATCACTACAAAAAGGAAGACCCGCGACCTGTTCACATTATAAAGACCCACAAGCCACGCAAGGTGATTAACAACGCTAACTTCTTATTTAGTACCTATCGAAAGCCCGATGAAATTAAAGGCAGCATGGAGCGACGCGCGGTGTACTTGAAGGAAAACCCCGACACAAGATTTTCGGCAGAGGCGAACATAGCAAGGTTCGACGAGTTTATGGTATTTGCCGACCACTTTAGAAAGCGAGCAAACTACGTGCAGAAGTTCGGAATGATACGCAAAGACCCTGAAATGTTGATTCAGGACTACTGCGATGTTTTGGACGTTGAATTAAACCCTTCGGACGTTGTAAGGGAATTGGACAAGCAGATGAAAGTTCCCAAAAGCGGTTACGATCCAAAGACGTTACTACACGAAGGACATATAACAAAGAAATGAAAGTAACGTGCAATATCGCCACGTTTCCACAACGGGAACAAAGTTTGAAGACCATGTTAACTTCTGTGCTTAGTCAGTTCGACGAAGTGCGGGTGTATTTCAACAAATACCCTAAAGTTCCACAATGGGCTAAAGACATGGGTGTAAAAGGAACGGTAGGGCAAGACCTGACGGACAACGGCAAGTTCTTCTTCCTTCATACCATTGAAGAACATGAATACTACTTTACCTGTGATGACGACCTAATTTACCCGAAAGACTACGTTAAGCGCACCTTAAGCGCATTAAACGACTATGGTGGGGTAATCACTCATCATGGGCGCAAACTACGAGGAGCGCGTAAGAAATACTACGGAGCGCATAAAGTGTACCATTGCCTAACCAACCAACCCGACACGACTAAGTTAGACGTATGTGGCACGGGTGTAAGCGCATTTGATACAAGAGAGTTTTACCCCAAAGGGATTGCGTTCGATGAGCGCAGAAAAATGACCGATCTTTTACTTAGTTTGGACGCTGTTCACTTCGGGGTTGATATTACCACGATTCCACATAAGGGGAGCTGGATAAAGCACATTGACAACCCTGTAAGCATTCACGCAGAATGTGTAAGGAATGATGAACACCAGGCAGCGATAGCCAACGAAATATACCGATTGAGATATGAAGATTGAAGTACCATCAAAAGTAAAGGACTGCGAGTTGTGGCAGTTATACCAATTTGCACACCTTGACCATTCAAAGGCAAACGACCACCGCGCAGCCGAATACATGGCAGAGGTGTTGTCTATATTTTGCGAACTTCCTGAAGCGGATATAATGGAACTGCAACCGAAGGACGTAAAGCCTGCGTATATCCATGTTATGAAAATGATGGGCGGGTTAAAATGGGATAGCATACCACCTGAATCGTTAAAAGTGGAAGGGGTGAAATATACTCGCAGGTCCATAAACGAAAAGCAATGGACGTTCGGGCAGTTGGTGGACATGAGCAACACGGACTTTAAGCGACAATCCGAAAGACTGGCTGCAATGATATACATCGAAGAAGGTCGGACTTATGGCAATACAGACATGAGCGAACGTGCAAAAGTGTTTATCGACCATTTCCCGCGTGAAGTGTACGCTCAGTGTGTGGCTTTTTTTTTCGCATGGCGCAAGATTTCTATGTTAAGAGACACGGACCTATTAAAGCGGATGAAGAAAGCGACGAAGGTAAATCAAAAAGCACTAAAGGAGGTCAATCGACTTATGAGTGGACAAGGATAATCCACATACTTTCCAAAGAGTTCGGTTGTTCGTGGGATGACGTAACTAACTGGGAGGTTCACCATGCTTATTACCGGATGGACTTTCTGAACCTTTACATTAAGGAACAGGAAGCCGAAATGAGAAAAATGAACAATAGGCGTTGATTCTTATTTTAATGGTATGGCATTAGATGTATCTGATTTAGGTAAACCCAAAGGCAGTTTAACCCTTGCGGTGGAAACATCCATCGGGGCGACTGTGCAGAAGTTTACAGGAATGATACTTCAAAAGTCAGAAGAAAACTACGAAGAGCGGGTTAGGTCAAGAACGGGAGCGTTGCAGAAGTCGATACGACCACGAACGGATATTAAAGGTTCTGACGTTGCGGTACAGATTTACGCAGACGATTACTTAGACTTCGTAGATCAGGGTGTAACAGGAATGGGATGGGCAGGATATGAAGGGCAAACCAACTTTCATCAAGTGTATAACGGAAAGTTCAGGTTTAAGAATTTGCATATCTCACGGGGGATGGTAGATAAGATTGAAAAGTTTTGGATAGCATCGGCGGGGATGAGTATACCTGCGGGGGTAGATCCGAGACAGTTTGCCATAATGATAGCTAAGAATATCAAACGAAGGGGTATAAAGCCTACCAAGTTCTTTACGGATGCTATCAACGAAGTAAGCACCAAAGAATTGGAAAAGGAATTAGGTCAAGTAATGAATAGGGAAATAACAGTTGAATTAAAAGAAGCATTTAGACAAAAGTAATGGCAGTAACGATACAAAGCGAGCCTAAAGATTACACACCTTCGGATAATCCTGTAACGTGGACGTTTAGCAGCGATCAAACGGGGCAGGCTAACTTTTACTTTCAGGTAGACGTAAGGATAAACGCTGTAATACATTCTACGCATAAAATCTTTGTAGAGACCTCCAATTACGCACACTTCGATGCAAGTGAGATAGCACGTGCAAACTGTTCACCACCAACAAGAGGGCAAACAACGGAAATAGTAGACGCTGCCAATTATTGCACCGTTCAGTTAGTTGTTTACGAATACTACGGGGCAACCCCAAGCGTAGGGGCTAACGCTCAAACAACAACGATAACCGCTTTTAAGGCATCTTTGAGAAAGGAAGAATTTGAAGCTTGGGATAGCGACGATTACAACCTAAACGAAGCAGGCGCAGACAAAGTGTTGAGTTCGTTTCCTTCAGCAATCAATAGGTACGTTCAGGAGACAGGCGAAGAACTTTATTTGTTGACTATAAACGACAGTGCAACCAGTATTTTGTCGGTTACGCTTTACGATGAAGCAGGGTCGAGTGTGGCGAGTTATACCGATAGTTCAGTAAGCACTAACGACATAAATTTATGGCGGGTAGACCCTGACAACTTGGTAAGCAACACCACTTTAACAGCGCAGAACTTTACCGATTCAGCATATTACACTGTGGACATATCTATCAACACTAAAGGTTCAGTAGAAACAAGAATAGACATTGATAGAACGTGCCATCCGCTAACAGATAGGCGTTTGTATTGGTTGGATAGATTTGGGGGTATAGAATCTTATACATTTAAGTTGAGGTCTAAAATCTCAGGAGAAGTAGAAAGGTGGAAGTATCAGCAACAGTGGGGGCGATGGAACGGCACAACATACGAATATTCTACTTCTAACGGTGAGGTGGTAAACTACGGGGCGCGAGTTCAGGAGAAAATAGAGGTTTCCTCAGACTGGATAGGGCAGTCAGAACAAAATTGGCTGGTACGTTCTCTTAAACCATCCACATCTATCACAATGATTGACACCGATGGCACGTGGAGAATGAATGTCGAAGGAGGGTACACGCTGAAAGAGGACGGATTAGACGACCTTTTCAATGAAATAGTGCAGTTGAGTTACAGTAAAGTAGATTACGCACCAATCGTATGAAGCTATACATTAACGGCATAGAGGCGACTTTAGAAAAGTCCATACCCTTTCCTTTGAACTACTCCATCGCGGATGTTAAAAACCCCGAAAAGAGAAAGCGCAGCGGATCGTTGACGGTTACACTACCAGGCGACCGCAACAACCTTAACATATTCTATTCTGCGTATGCGTTAAGCATAACAGACTTGGGTGCGGGTACGGGCTTTCAGTTTGACCCAACGGTACGGGTAGAAGCACAAGTCTATGAAGGGGGCAATTTATTGTTCGATGGTCTTTTACAGTTGTTCCAAGTAAAGATTGAAAAGGGCAAGTACAGCTTTGAAGTAGGGCTTTATTCTAATTACGTGGACTGGTTCAAAGAATTAGGCGACTTAACCGTAGGAGGGTTGGGATGGTCCGAATACGACCACACGTTAAACCAAACGAACATTGAAAATAGTTGGGACACGTCCGTAGTAGTAAACTCAACACCTACTTCAAACTTTACCACGGGAGTTCCTGACGGGTTCGGTTATGTTTACCCTCACATTGACTGGGGCTATGCGGACGATTTAACGACGCTTAGCACTACTGATATTGTTCCTTTGTTGTATGTTAAAGAAGTATTAGAGAAATGCGCGGAGGTAGCAGACTTAACCATAACAGGAAACTGGATTAACGAAGAAAAGATCAAGCGACTTTTGGTAAGTTGGGGCGGTGGAGAAAAGAACAGGCTTTCGCAGGCGCAGATAGACGCGCGTGAAGTAGACTACGACAACGCCTTAGACTATTCGGAAAGCGTATCACACAATCAAGGACCGTTTTATTTTGGCAACCCTAACGGGACGCCCGAATATAGATATGGTGGACCACCACAGCCTGTTTGGGGCGATATTTCTACCTTCACCCTAACCGATGACGACATAGGGCAATTCAATACCACAATAGGACGGGTTACGGTCGCTCAGTCAGGAAAGTATCGAATAACATTCAGCGGAACGATACGCGCCCGCGCACCATTCTCAGCAACCCCGACTTCAACAATAACGCACGACCCGAAATTAACGATTCTGTTAAAAAGGAACGGTGCAAGTTTACCAGGTAGTTCTGTGACTATCCCCGCAAGCACAACAGCGTCGTACACTTCGACAGCAATAAACATAACAGGGGAATTAGACTTACTGGCAGGTGATGAGATTCGCGTAGCATTTTTTCCACAGACGCTAAACAGTGCGATAACATGGAACGGCAACCCGACGAACGTTCCTACTATTGACTTTGATTTTGATACCACCACCGATGCGCGTTTCTTAATGGAGGCAATAGAAACACCTATAACAGACGGGGACACGGTGGAACTTGCAAGGTTCGCGCCCAACATGAAGTGTTCGGACTTTGTAAAAGGAATCGTAAGGGCGTTTAATTTGTACGTGGGTGATCCAACCGAAGAAGGGGAAATAAAAATAGAACCGTTAGAGGATTTTTATCAAGACACGGACGACGCGGTAGATGTGACCGAGTTGGTTGACCACAATAAACCGATAGTAATAAAGCCAGCGTCAAGCATTGAGGGCAAGTTATATGAATATAAGTGGTCTGCATCAGGGGACTATTGGACCACAAGGTATGTAGAGGAATACGGCAGGGGCTACGGGGACTACACCTACGAAGTGCCTTCGACGTTTCAAACAGGGGTAAGAAAGTTTGAATTGCCATTTAGCCAAACAATTCCAGTAACCGTTCCTAACTCCGAAATTATTTCTCCACGAGTAGTAAGGATAGACAATTCCACAGGTGCAAAAAGCCCGTTCAAGGGCAAGCCCCGACTATTTATCTACAATGGATTAGTTTCATTGAGTTCGGGAACATTCACGTTAACCGATGACGACGGCACAAACGGCACATCGCACAACGATTACCCGAACGCAAATCATTTGATGGATTTAACCAATGCCGACTTCGACTTGAATTGGACGCTGCCTGAAGAAATCTATTTTGAGCCAACGGCATATACTAACAACAATCTGTGGACTGGGTACGAAAGATTTGTAAGAGAAACCACAGGACGCGATAGTAAGATAGTCACGTTATTTTTGAAGGTGGATGCTGAATGGATGTATGACTTTACGTTTGATCAGTTGTTAATGATAAACGGGGTGGTGTACAGGGTAAATGAGATTAAAGAATTTGACCCCGAAGCCAACGATACTACGATGTTTGAATTAGTGCGGGTGGTGGAAGCCGACAGCGCAGAGGCGTTAAGTTATTCAGGTAATGAGATACAGCCACAAGACCCTACAAGGGGAGGTGGTCAGCAGTTCGGGGAGGAATCGAGCAACTTCACGGTTAATCCTGACGTAAGATTCACGAATGTAGACACAAGCGGGGGGGTGGTGATAGCTACACTAAACGCAGGTGATGAAGTTGGCAGGCAGGTGTCATTTAGGTCAACAGGCGGGTCACTAAGGGTTACGCCGAGTGGCACAACTCTCAATGGAGCAAGTAGAAGTATTGAGTATTCGAGCGAAAGCACCGTAACACTAATTTATACCAATGACGGCTGGTTTGAAATAGCGAATTAAGATGGCAGAGAAGTTAGTATATGAAATAGACATTAACGGGTCGAAGTCTGCAAAGACGTTAGGGCAACTTAACAACGAACTCGAGCAGATGCGCGAAGAATTAGATTCCATTCCAATAGGAACGCAGGAATTTAAGAAAATGGCGCGTGAAATATCTAAGACTGAAAGCGAAGTTAAAAACCTCGAGGCGTCCTTTGAGGGTATGGATATGGAGCAAAAATTAACCGCCGCAACGGATGTGGTCGCAGGATTAGCAGGAGGCTTCGCAGCGGTTGAAGGTGCTATCGCCATAGCGGGTGTAGAGTCGGAGGCGTTTGAGGAAACCATGACAAAGGTGATGGGGGCTATGGCATTTGCTACGGGAATTAAAGACATGGGTGCTGCTGCTGTGGCTATGAAGAAGCTGACAGACGTTACTGAGCTACAAGCAAAAGCGCAGAAGGTATTGAACTTTGTAATGAGCATGAACCCTATCGGGTTAATCGTTACAGCGATAGGATTGCTCATAGCAGGCATCGTTGCCTTTCAGAAACCTATCCAAAACGCTATCGCCAAGTTTGAAAGCATGAATGGTGTGGCGAAGGTTCTGATAGGAGTACTCGCTGGTCCGTTATTAGCAGCTATCTACGGTGTGACAAAAGCGTTAGAGTTCTTTGGGGTCATCAACTCCAAGACACAGAATGATGCTATAAGCGCAGCGGAGAAAAGAAGGAGGGCAGAGGTCAAAGCACACAAGGAACGTATAAAAGAACTTAATAAGGAGATTGATGCGCTTGACGACC
>Ga0208018_100100_pt1 | contig 33145 bp, 32 predicted proteins | sample 31_taG_FD_184105 | JGI IMG/M metagenome (GOLD analysis project Ga0208018, IMG submission 184105) | Marine viral communities from the Gulf of Mexico - 31_GoM_OMZ_CsCl metaG (SPAdes) (version 2) | ecosystem: Environmental > Aquatic > Marine > Oceanic | place: Gulf of Mexico | collected 2015-07-12 | reverse complement strand
CACGCAAAAACAGCACTGCACCCGCATCTTCTATCTGGATCCAGCCGCCGCTGTCAGGAGTGTCGTCGCGAGCAACATCAAGACTAACAATCTCGGAGCGGCGCAAGCCACCCGCATAGCCGATCAACAATATTGCCCGATCGCGCAGCCCCCGTAGATCGAAAGGCAAGGTGGCAGTCATGGCCAAGATATCCTCGGCGAGCACCGCCTCCTTTTGGACGGGCGGACGGCCGTGCTTACGGCGGATGCCTGCGAGGACACTCGCGATGTGGCGGTTTTTGCGATCAAGCACAAACCCTCTTTGCTGATATTGCCACCCCAACCCGGAAAGGCGACGCTCAATCGTGGATACAGATAGGGCAGGCGCTTTCGTGTCAGGTGCCGCACAATTCGCAATGTAGAGCCCGATCAGCTCAGGGCTGGGAGGCAATGGATCCGCACCTCGCCGACGGCACCACCGCGTAAAATGAGCCCAATCCGCCTTGTAGGCTGCATTGGTGTTTTCAGCCGTCGCCTGACGGGCATAATCCCGCGCAGTATCGACCAAACGATCAAGGGTGCCTGAAGATGCGACATCGTCAGGGATATGTATTGCAGTGTCGTCGCGACCATCGAGTGCCTGGGCTTCGTCTGAAAGCGTCGCACCGGCAGAGAGATAGGGCTTTTCTATCATGAGAGTACCCGACTGTTTATGATGTCTTACTGATAGCACCTTTTCATAGATCTGTCAGTCAGGCGCTCGATTACATTAACCATCACACACAGCCTTAAGTCTGGGCACACTTGCAAATCTACAGCTTGCCGATGTCAGTTGAGCCGCTTCGGCTGCCAACCCTTTCTAACCCTTCGCGCATACATGAAGTCGTTTCCTTCATAGCTTTGAGAAAGCTCGCGAACGACCGATCAGCTGGAAACCGACGAACATGCCACTCGCCATCGATTATAAGTTTCACAACCCAACAAGCCAAAATGTCAGGTTTTTGGCCTTTGTTTGAAGTCTATAGAACGCCGATCTTCTATGAAGAAGACCATCGTACGACGATAAAAATTATAATTAAGTATTTGTTTTCATTAAATATACTTAAAATATTCCCTCCCCATAGGGTAGAGGCCTCTACGGTAAGGGCTTACAGTCATTAAATTGCAGTGCAATCGCGAATATTCCGTCCCGTATTGGATAAAATGCCTAGGGGTTACGCAAATCAATAATAGCCCCTCCCGCATCCTGAAGTTGTTCTGTGTCCGGTAGGTCGCGGAGGGTCTCAAACCCAAATGCCACCAGAAACTTCTCAGTTGTCACAAAGGTATAGGGCGCGCCGCGGCGGGGGCTGCGGGGGCCCATGGCAATGAGCTCCAGTGCGTTCAGCCGCCTGATGAGACTGCGACTGATCTCTTTGCCAAAGATGTCCTTCAACCCGTCCCGTGAGATCGGCTGATGGTAGGCAACAGCCCCTAGAACTGCGACATCAAACGCGTCTAAGTTTAACTCTTGCTCACCTATATCCGCCGCTGCGCGGATCGCAGGTGCGTAGGCGGCACGCGTCCGGAATATCCATCCATTAGCAACCCGGGTGATCTCGAAGGCCCGCCCTTCCAGATCCGCGGCAAGGTCCTCGACCAGCAGATCGACCGAGACCCCCTGGCCCACCACGCGCGCCAGACCTTCGCGCGGCACAGGCGAGGCGGAAGCAAACAGCACCGCCTCAATCCGGCGCATCCATTCGCGCCACCGTAGTTCCGGCGGCAGGTCGGACAATTCGCGGTCCAGTTCAGGCTCGGAGCTATTCCTCTCCATCGCTCAAATCCCGTACAGTCGAAAGGTGTCGCGCCCCGTCAGTTCGCGCACGGCACCGAGGTCAACCAGCCGGTCGCAGAGCCGCCGCGCGGCGCGATCCGGCAAAGGCAAAGCCGAAGGTGCTACTGCGTCACGGGTCAGGAACATTTCCACCGCGTCGCCCGCGCCCTTGGCCCGCAGCTTCGGCGCGGCTGCTTTCAGGTGCTCTGCCCGACGCGCTAGCTCGGCGGCCTGCCGCACAGCCTTGGTCGTAGATGAGATGAGCCCCCGATGACATGCCGAGCGAAGGTCATCGCCTTGCTTGCGCAGGTCGGCACGTTTCAGGCCGGCGGCCAGAATAGGTACGAGATGATCCCAGCCGAGCGCCTGTGCCAGCGCTGCATCCGCAAGGATAAGCGCAGCCTCCTCTGCACGTGGCACCTCGCGCAAAACAGCTTCCAGCACCATCCCGGCGCGATTGACCGGCCCGCCCTTTCCCGCATCGAACCACGCGGCAAGCTGGCTCGGGTCGAAGGTCGGCAAGGCTCGGCTCAAAGCCTTGATCGACACCGGCCGCTCCACCGCGCGCCGCCAAGCGAGGTAGGCCCTGTACGCACGAAGGGGTTCAAAAACGGCCACATTTCATGAGAGTGCTGTTGTGCGCTTGATGCGGTCGATTGTTGCGACACCGACGTTGAAGTCGCGCGCGATGGCACGAATGGATTTTCCCTCTTTGAGCATGGCCCTGACCTGATCCTGCTGGTGTGGTGTCAGCTTCAGTTTGCGTCCGAACTTCACGCCGCGTTTCTTTGCGGAGGTCCGTCCTTCTTCTGTGCGTTCATTGATGATGTTGCGTTCAAGTTCAGAAAGTCCAGCAAAAACAGTAAGTAAGAACTTTCCCATGGAGCTTGTTGTGTCGGCCCAGGGTTCGCGCAGGGAGCGGAATGATGCTCCGACGGCCTCTACCTTCTGGGTAATCACGAAGAGATCACTGGTTGATCGGGCCAGACGGTCGAGGCTGGTGACGACCAACGTATCACTGGGCTGTAGGGAAGCGATCATCTTTTCAAGCTGAGGCCTGCGCCGGTCAAACCCCGTGATTTTTTCCTGGAAGATCGTGTCACAACCTTCGCTCTGGAGGTGTTCGATCTGACTTTCTAGGTTCTGGCCAGTCGTCGAGACCCTCGCGTACCCGATCAGCATGGATTTTGCCCGGATTTAAGGCACCATATACGGAACAAATATACGGATTTTACAAGGCGCTGATTTTGCGCACAAAAAAGGTCGTTCCGTTTGTTATAAGTTTCGGAACATGTCATGCTGCCATCCTCACCTCTTCGAGAGGCAAACGCGTGTCCATATCAAGATCGAAGACGCCGTATGGGTTGAAGTGGCTGTGCGGCAGTGGGTTCAGCGCCGCCATGTCTCGGTCTGTCATTTTTTCGCGCCAGGCGTGCTCACGGAGCACCTCCTGGATCATAAGGGTGTTCACGTAGACCATCGCCGCTTGCAGCAGATGCAGGCTGAGGACAGAGATTTCATGATCGTCACGACGATTGGACACCAGCTCATTGCCATTGCCGTAGAAGATGAAGTCGTTCACCCCGTTCCAGCGCTCTATAACATTGAGTCCAGAATGGATCTCGCGGCGCAGCTCCGCGTTGCCGAGATACCGGCACAGAAAGATCGTTTTAACCGCCTTGCCCAATTCCAACAGCGCCGAGAACACCGGGTGCGTTTGGCCCCGTGTAAAGCGGCGTAGGATGGTTTCCGCGTCTGCTGTCCGCAGCTTGAGGGCGCTCGCAAGGCGGATCATCTCATCGTAATGCTGCCCGATCAGACCCCAGTCGATGGGCCGGGCCATGCAAATAGACTCGATATTTGCGAAGCGATGGTCGGTTTGCTTGTCCGCGCGGGCGAGCTTTTGGTTGGCGATACCCTTCAGGCGCGGCATCAAGTCGAAGCCGAGAAGATGGCAAAAGGCGAACCCCACGACGCTTTGCCCGTGGGTATCAACAAACTGGCGGTCGATATCCAGGTCCGTGCCGTGGTGCAGCACGCCTTCGATCATGGAAGCGACCTCTGAAGACGAGACTTGTTTCATCTGTGAGTGGACGCAGGTGGCCTGCTTATCAACATGCCAGTAGATCATCACCCCGCGCCCGCCATAGCGCTGGTGCCACTCTGTCATCAGGTTCTGGTCCCAGGAAGCCAACTGCGTGGAATCCGAGGCACAACTCGTGCCCGCATCTCCCCAGATATCGGCGCTTCGGATGCGGTAGGTGGCGTCTGCAATCCGCCGGGTTGCATCCTGAAGCGCTGTTTTGTGAACGAAGCGTTGCCGGATGTAGAGCAGTTCTTTGTAGCTGACCTTATGGGGACCCGCCGCAATGGCCTTGAGCCCAATATTCGTCCCGATCCCAAACAGGGCCAGCAAGAGGCGCCGGGAGACCTCTTCCTGTGGCAAGGTCTGCCGAGATCCCGCCGCACGGAACAGCGGCGTGAACTCCGTGCGCAGGTCAACTTCCTTCAGCACATCAAGCAGGCTGGTCATCGGCCACCGTCGGCCGAGCTCTGCTTTCAGGTCTTCAAGCCCCACAGGATCAGTTTGTGGCTTCAAGGGGCGTAGAGACAGGCGCGTGCCGCCACCCCGGGACTTGAGTGTGACATCCTTGTTGGCCGGGAAGCTTTGATCGAAGGAGATCAAGGCGGTTCTCATGTTATCCCGCAAAGCTTGGACAAACTGATCCGCGTCTTGGGGCTGATTAAGAAGATTAAAGTAGTGCGCGCGGCGCGCATCAAAATCGGCGGGCAGGTCTTGGTCCGGATCACAATATCGCTTCGCGCCTTCTATCCAGATTTCCTTTGTCCGCAGTTTGTCGCGCAGGGTTTGCAGGACGCATATCTCGTAGTTGATCCGATTGACGCGGCTCACGCCCCCACGGCCCATCTCGAGGACAATATCGCGCCATTTTGGGCGGACGACACCGTCGATCGCCACCTCACTCTCAGCGTAAAACTGCGGCTTCCGATCCGATGGCTCGGTCAATATAGAAAGGGCGGCCAACAACGGCTCCGCACTGGCGCTGCTGGTCCGGAATGTCAGCGCTTTCAAGATTACCGGCAGGACGCGCCGATAATGCCGCGCATAAGAGCGGCGAATTGTGTGATGCACGCGGGTCGTGAAGGAAGGCGTGTCCGCCTGGTAGGCTTGTGCGAGATCACGGATCGTTTCGCGCGGGACCACTGGGTAGATGACCTGCGGAATGTCACCGTCCGGCTGCCCATCGACCGCGAGCACGATCTTGCCCAGAAGCGTGTCTTTGCTTTCCGCCTTCCGGAAATCGGCAACGTATTCCTTGATCACCTTACTCTCAGCGCGCGCAGAGATCTTGTGGATGATGCTGATCACCAAATCGCTCAGATCATCTGTCAAATCTGTGCCCCTGGTTGCGCAAAAGCAACTCAGCAGGGCATGGCGCACGACCTCAGGACGGCGGCGCATGTCCCAAGCATCCTCGCTGGCGGCGCGCCGGGCCAGATTGGCGATATGGTCTGGGTAGACACCGTCCAAGAGATCTGCAGGAAGGCCGATGGCACGCACCATCTCTAACCGCACCACAGCATCCTGAACGGCCTGTACGCTTGTCCCGCCTGGACCTCGCGCAAGCTGCGCAAATCGCGATGCGGCCTCATCAGTCGTCAGCAAAGCATCCAAGGCGTGTTTGTGCGCCAACACCAGCCGCCCTGAAATCTTGGCGCACAGCATCTGATCGAACCGGCGTTCTGACTGGGCCACCAGCTTGTCCAAACGCGATTGGTCAGGTTGGATGAAGCGGTTGATCAGAAACCACGCCGTCATTCGCTCATCAAGCGCGGACACCTGCGGTGCGTTCGGCAAGACCTCGGCCACAAGCCATTTCACAAACTCGCCTGAAGCGGCTTGATCAAACCGTCGGAGCCGCAAATGGTCCGAAACCAGACGGCGATACCGGCGATCCGAGCGCTCTGGCACATCTGATGGCAGTGGACCGTCATACTCGATCTGCTCCGCCAAGAACTGAGCAACAATCTCTGGTATAGCATCCATTCGGTTAGGAAATCTGGCATGGCGTTGGAAAAACTTCAGGTAGTATCCGAGCACAAGCCGCTTCGGACCAGACAACCCCTTCAGCAGCGGCTGCTCTGAGGGTTGCAAAACCCAATGTAACCGCAGGGCCTCCGCTGACCAAAGTTGTTCCATGTCCGCTCCAAATTAAACTATATCGGAGCATACATACGGATCATCCCGCTATGTCAACTCAAAACGCACAACCCGAAAATGTGGCCGCTTTTGACCCCCTTCGTGCGTACAGGGCCAGGTAGGTTTCACCGGCCGGTCCAGGCAGATCACCGGGTCGTAACAAATGTACCGCATCGCGCAGATGCCCTGCCCGCTCCGGCCGTCCAGAAAACGCGACACATGCCTCCGCTGCCCGCAGTGCCAAGCGGTCCCGCAGCAAGGTATGGGGCATCGCTTGGCGGCTCAACGCAAGGTGCAGATAGGACAGCGCTGCACCCGAAAAAACCGCAACATCTTCAAGGGATTCTGGTCGTGCTGAGGTAATCCAATCGGGCATTCGCGGTAGCGTATCAAGGGGGCTGATGTGCTCTGGCGGGGCAAATTCCATACCTGAAGCCTATGTCATTACGGCGCTTTTCGCCAGAAAATAGCGATCTAACCGCCCCGCTTTGCCGATCTCCGATATGTCCAATAAGTTTACATTATTAGACATAATATATTAACCAAATACTCTGCTCACTAAAACACGGGTGCGCCTATCTGCACGATTAGAAAACCAGCTCTGAGGCCAAGACTGCGTCAAAAATAGCTCGAGCATCAAAATCATAAGCGCCCGCATTTCGCCTTCGGCGGCAGACCACCCGCTGTGATCTACTGGCAGAAAAATGAAACAACCGACGCTGATTAGCAGGTAAAAAAAAGAAGCTTAATTTAGGCGATTGTATATTTGAAAAACCCAAGGATAAAACAGATGCTATACCCGCGTGACAGGCCGGATCAGTCGTCGGATGGCTTCTTGTCGTCCGGCTTCTGCTTCACGATTTTCCGCAGCTTCTTCTCAAAGCGTTCGGTATCGTCGTCTGTCCCTAACTGGCGAGCGGCTTCTTTGAAGCGTTCTAGTTGTGTCTTCCTCGTTTCGTCACTCTTGATCATGTCATTCCCCGAGATCTAGATTAAACTGGAAATCCCAAATAGTTAAATTGGTTTACGCTCATAAATCGGATAATCCCCCGGCGTCAGAGATCAATACTCTCTTGGTGACAGAGGATATGGCGAAGGCTGGCGCAGACGAGTTGCGAGAGAGCTATTTCGGATCGCTCTTGGAAGATATTGTAACTCGCGTGTTCTATGCCATGCAAGGCGCGGCGTTTCATGAAAGCAAACCTGAGGATCGAGACAGTAAAGATCTATAATAAGTGGCAGCCGCTTCCCCTATTCCCGCTGGAGACTTATCTTGGAGACTAGCTTCAAGGCAATACTCTGGTGGACTGAATGTATTGCCAAATTGGTCTGTGACGGCTACGAGCCTGTAAGAGAGAGAGAACTTTCTAGCATCTCCACTTAAAACAATCGCACCACCAAGATTTTGTGAAGTCCCATCGCTATAAACTATTTCAGCAGATATACCTTCATCGTATCCAAGATAATCTGCTCCAACCACGTCTGGCTCCGCACCGCCATTTAACCCATGAAAATCAGTCCCTCGGGCATGCCATAGATACCCTAGAGTGGGGTCGCGCCTAATGATATTCTTCATTTCAGAGCTAACCCACTGAAACGATTTTGGGAATCCTCGTGCAGAAGTTTTAAGTATTTCCGGAACAGAGTTTATATCTGTCAAAAATCTGGACCACTCGTTTTCAAACTCCAGGACATTCAATTCTTGTTGTAAATGCCGCACATTGTTTAGGTGCACAACGGCCCTATTAAACCTAGTAACTGCTCGGTCAAATCCTTTTCGGTTCAAGTCAAGACGCCTAACTCTGGACGGTACTTATTTGCGAGTAAGTCCGCCGATAAGTAAGCCTCTTACCGACCACCCCGCGCAGCGCAATCCCGCCACGCTCTACATCATCAATGTCATTGCCGATGCGGTTATTGTAACGGAAATCAAACTCGGCTGCATAGCGGTGCAGATGCTGCTTGCCGCAGTGCTGATAGACACCCTTCATGCCGCGCTTGAAGATGCTGTAGAAGCCTTCGACGGTGTTGGTGTGGACCTGCGGTTTCTCGCGGTTCACATATTCGCCAGCGCCGTGCGTGGTGAAGTCATGGCTGGCAAATTCATCGGCCAGTTTGGCGTACTGCTTCGCCTCGTCGGTGTAGATCACGGCTTCCTTGGCGATGTTCTTGCGCAAGATCGGCACCAGTGTGTCTTTCTTGATGTCGTCAACGACGATGGACTTCGCTTGCTGGGTATCGCGATCCACCAGCGTAAGCATCGCGTTCTTGTGCGCGTAACCGCGTGCACCCTTCTTCTTGGGCCTGTCGGGGTTTTGACCAATGAAAGTTTCATCAACCTCAACAGTACCGCCGTTTCCGCCAAACGGGGCAAGCGCACCGTCACGCATACATTCACGGATGCGATGGGTCAGGAACCATGCGGATTTGTAGGTGATGCCCAGAACGCGGTGTAGCTGGTGGCTGGAAATGCCCTTCTTGCTGGACACCATGAGGTGAATGGCTTGCAGCCACAGGTGCAGTGGAAGGTGGCTTTCCTCAAAAATCGTGCCCTTGCGGACTGTGAATTGCTTGCGGCACTCGCGGCACTTCCACAGGCCGTAGCGTTCTTTGCCCTCAGGGTTCTTCTTGCTCGACTTTGTGCGGACGCCCTCAAGTTTGTAGGCGCGGTCAACACAGCCGCAATGGGGGCAAACCGGACCATCCTGCCAAAGCATCGCCTCGACATGAGCGAAGGCGGCGGCTTCGTCGTGCATGTAAGGAGCGGACAGAACAGACATTGAATAGACCTCTAACTTGTTGAGTTAGACATAGCCTTTCCGGAGGGTTTGTCAAATATACAATCGCCCTAATTTATGCCAGAGACTGTCAAACAAATAGGAAGTAGCTCACTCATTCGTCCAAATTTCGGATAACCTTTTTGGTAATATCCCCCCTGCGGCCTGTCGGCTGATGTGGTCGTCATCTACGTAAAGAGGTAACCCGTTTTGGTCTGTCAGTGAGCAGGTCCCATCAGCACAAAATAGATCGCTTAGACGAAGATAGCGCGCACCGTCATTATTTGCTGCGACACGCATGAGAATGTCTTCAGTTTTTGCTGCTCGTTCCATAAAATCTGCTTCAGTTAACTCCGGCTGCCGCGCCGTCCATCTCAGCATTTCCCCCCGCGCCAAAAGATTGGGGACATCAAATCCAACTTCTGGGACTGGCCCCAGAATAATGACTTCTCTGCCCGTAGCGACAATTTCTTCTACGGTCGCCATCAATCCGTTTTCGACAAGGGATGCGTTGTCGCCACTGGGCGGTTCCGCATCAGGATCTCCAGACCATTCCAAATTGACTGGAGTCCCAGCTTCCTGACGATATCGATCCCCCTCGACTGAAAGCGTCCAACGCGCAGCTAGAACAACAACGGGTAAATCATTACGTGCTTTTAAAAACGCCCAAACTGACTGGTTCATTTCGGTGCATCGTCTATCTTCAGGAGATCTCCGAAGTTGTCTGATTGGAGGGCATCCACTGGTCCCGACAAAAACACCATTTTTTCCTGCCGCCCGGGCAGCAAGGTCCAGCCCATACTTCATTGCCTCCGCGTGACTGTCCCCCCAAAATAGGAAGTCGCCCGGCTTGCCATCGCCAGTTGATCCACCAACATTACACAAGCCATCCTCTGGCAGCGTTCCAAAACACTCGGCTCGGTCAAAGTTATGATCCTTGGAAACCTCTGTGATTTCCAAAATATGCAACGATATTCGCGACGGTAGTCCGCTGTAAAAATGCAACAATCCGCCAATCATGATCATCGCAAAAAGAGTAGCGCCTGACAGTGAAAAAATCATATTCTGTGTAAAGCCGTTTGGCGGTTTTGCACGAAACGGATGCTCAATGAACCTATAGGATACCCAGGAAACCACGACTGAAGCGACAACTGCGGTAAAGCCAACCATTAGGGGCAAAGATACATCCGATCGGCCAATGCGAAGGAAAGTGAGTATTGGCCAATGCCAAAGGTAAAGAGAATAAGAGATTAATCCGAGCCAGACAAAAGCCCGATGTGCGAGGACTTTGCTTACTATGTTACCTCGGGCATTCGTACCGATATAGATAATTGTGGCGGCTCCAAAAACGGGCGGTATGGCAGCAAGCCCGGGAAAAGATGTGGCGGAGCTGTACAAAAATACTGGGATAAGAATTGCGAACAGGCCTGTGATACCTATTATCTCTCGCAGCAAGCGTTGGCGTGGTACAGGAAGAACGGACAGCGCAAGAAGGGCACCGACACCAAGCTCCCATGCGCGGAAGAAGATCAGGTAAAAAACCCAGTCGGGCTTGACCGGCAGCATGATAACCGCTGCTACCAACGATATGATTGAGAGACCTCCAACAGCCCAAAATGCGATTCTTAGCCCTCTCCACTTGAATAGCACAGCAAGCATTGGGGGGAAAAAGAGATAGAACTGTTCTTCCACCGCAAGCGACCATGTATGCAGCAAAGGTGAAAATTCCGCTGCTGGGCCAAAATAGTCAAGCTTCAGTGTGAAATACACATTTGACAAAAATAAGGCTGTGGCCAGTGCAGATTGACCCAGGTTCTTGTATTCGTCAGGGAAAAGAAAGAACCAACCAATTACGAATGTTGACAGTACAACGACCGCCAGTGCAGGAACGATGCGTCGCGCACGCCTTTCGTAAAAAGACAGGAGAGAAAACCGGTTTTCGGAAACTTCTGTTGCAACAATTGATGTTATCAAAAACCCTGAAATAACGAAAAATACATCCACTCCCAAGAACCCGCCCGAAATCCCCGGTAAACCTGCGTGGTAGAGGACAACCGGAAGTACCGCTACAGCTCTCAATCCATCAATGTCAGGACGGTACTTCATCAAATTTTTACCCACTATGGTTAGATGTTTTGCAAATGCCTTTAATTTAAGGCGCTCAATTTTGATAGCCTGTTGTTAAAATTGCTCCAGAATCGCTTGCTCACAAAGCGCCTCAGGATGCTCCCTCCGCAAATATAGCGACCAGACCCTAGACTGGCGGCATAGCCTAAATTCTGCGCCCATTTTCCTGATCAGCGCGTCATTGGTGAGTCCTAGCGGAGGTATATCCACCGAAATCATCACGACATCCACATCTTCAGAAAGCGGGGACGGTTCAGTAAAGTAATCCAGATTTGTCGTGGGCCACACTGGAAAGGATGCGACCGGTGGAGCCCCAAGGGGCATCGTGAAATCAAACATACGCCCATTTGAAATGATACCATATTGCGCAAAGTCAGGTTTTTCCTGAAGGAGTGCGATGCCATCTGCAAACATGGCATATTCGTCCCTTTCTGAGCGTACGCTTGGTGTCCCGTTTAGAGTACCAGAAATAATATCGGATAAAGCAGTTTCACTAACAGTTGCGTTAAAAAAACTGTTTTCATCCGCCACGACGTAGTCTTGGGCTGGCCCCGCTTTGATAAGAGATGCTTCTTTGTGCACAAATGCCATCACACTGCTGGCGGTTGCTGACATAACAGCGGGCACGATAAGAAAGTAAGCCATCACAAAGGGTAACGCGGTGACAAGCTGCCGCTTTTTAGAGCTATTGGGTAGAAAGGTATCGGCAAGATTGTACTTAGTTGAGAGTACAGCACAAATCAGCGCGATTACGATCAAAAATGGTAGAAGCTTCAGATCGGTGCTGCCGCCTGTCGTTAATATTGCTGCGTAGTACCCAGCGAATAGAATTAGCATTGGTAAGATCATTCTGACCGTTGTCACACGCAGCAATACGAGCACGCCCCCGACAAGCCCTAGGGCCACGGCATGATCAACATACAAATCCACGGCCTCTGACACGAAAAAATCAATGCCAGTGCTTTCGGCGGCAGCTGAACCAAGGAGATAATTGAGCGAGCCCAAAGCCCGCTCTATGCCAGGGTCAAGGAACCACACCCCTAACCCAACGCCCAACGCGATCAGTAGGCTACACCTCCATCGCGCCTGAACTAGGCATGCCAAGACCACACACGCTCCAAAAACGCCAAAGGTAGGTTTGAGAAGGATTAGAACGTAAATAGTCCCCCCTGCAAAAACAGCTCTCCCATCCTCTAAGGCGCCGGGCTTGGACTTCAGCAGCGCAAAGAGGCTCAACGCCATCATCAAGACGATTGCAGCATGGTTATAAACAAAGGAGTGACGTGTTATCGGCTCCTCGTACCGCCCAGTCTCGATCGGAACGAGCGAAAGTATCAAAGTGCCTGCCAGTGCCGTCAGCAACGTAAGATAGGAAATTGGGATGCGTTGATAGCCCAATATCCAGATTACAGAACTCGCTGCGATGAACATCATCACAAACGCATATTGAATAGAGAAGTAACTCGCGCCGAATATTTGGAAGGCCCATGTTACGAACTTGCTCGTCACCCCCCCGTAGAAATGGGGGAAATCCAGCACCGGTTCCAAACCGTTTACGCCGCGCCAGCCTAGGTTCGCAAGGAGCACAGTATCGTCCATATGCCCTGTATCGATCAGGATTGGCTGCATGAGGAGTAAGCCAATAAACGCCGCGGCAATGAAAAGGTTTAATGCAGGAAATAACCTACCCCCTGTCATAAATCGCCCTGAGGATTAGCAGCTTCATCATACCATTTATGAAACGTGTAGAGCCCATGATCTATATGGAAGCCTTGGCGCGTCCATACACGCTGCACAGCGTAATTGTTCAGTTGTGTTGATATCAAAATGCGCCCGTCTTCCTTATGATCAACCTGCGAAGCCGCATGATTGATAGCTGCGCTAACAAGCTGCCCGTAGATGCCTTGACCCTGACTATCAGGTGCCACGGCATTCAATATAATTTCCCACTCCTCAGGCGCATTGCGTTGCAGTGTGAGAAAACCGACCGTGCGTTCCCTAAGCTGCGCTATGAATGCCGGACGGGTATCGGACAAACGGTGGAAACTGGTCTCCGCCCATTCAACATAGGCAGCATCCGCGCTCTCTGTTTCAAGCTTTGGGTCCGAATGGAAATGCCCGAAGTAGTTTTTAAAGGCCATACGCGCGACACTCGCAGCTGCGCTCGCGTCTTCAATCGTCGCACCTCGAATAATCAGGTCTGTTTTCTTGCCACCCTCGGCAATGGGCTGTCTCAGGGATCTCGTATAGTATATGAGGCTATCCATCAGGCGGTGCCCGTCAGCCTCCAAAGCATGGATACGGTCCAACTCTCCACAATTGACCCGAGTGCTCAGCATCTGAACTCCAAGCTCCGCCGCCTTTATGTTCAGTTGCAGGGGTGTCGCACTCACATCTATAGTGCGCGCTAATGTCGCTCCGAAACGAGCCGTTCCGAGCGTATCTATTTCAAGAGGCATTCGTATCTGTTCCAAACCGCAAAACGCGTAGGGTGATGTAAATAACAGCCGCAGTGCAAGCTACGTTAAATATTTGAGCGATCTCGGGCGGGAACCACACCAATAACACCTGTAATATCACGAGTGTCGCGAGAAGCCCGACCCCATAAGAAATTATAAACTTTGGCAGTTCCCGACTATGTTTGGCAGTACTTTTGAACGCCCAGCGCCGGTTCAGCCAATAGCTAAGCGCGACACCAGCGATATAACAAAACCCAGCTGACAAAAGTGCGGGTATGCCGAGCCAGATCAACGTGACGAATACAACATAGAGGACAAGGTTATTAACAACACCCACCAAGCCATAGCGTGACAGCAACCGCGCTTCCTTACCGATTTCAATCATAGTCGACAGAGACGTCGCTACATTTTGGTATCGCCTCTTTGCCCCCTTCGCGATCAAATGTGGTGTACATGACAGATAGTCTTGGACGTCTACGCACCTCTGCAAAAACCCGCCCGAGATAAAGCCCATGTATCCCCAGCGTGACCAGAATTAACCCTGACAAGAACCACAAAGACAAAACCACACTGGTCCAGCCAGCCACGGTAAATGCCCCTAGCAAATAGCCGAACAACAAATAGACAGAAATTAGCGCTGCTAAAGTCGAAAAAGCGAACCCTACGAGCGCACTCAGCTTCAAAGGACGGTCGGAAAATCGGACAACGATTGCCGCAGCGAGCCTGAGCAGACGGAGTGGTGAGTAGCTACTTTCACCCGCAGCGCGCGCGCTTCTGTCTATTCTAGACCTGCGGGATGGTAAGCCAGTAAGCGCCACCATCATTGGTAAGAACACTTCCTGCTCTCGAAATTTTAGAAGTGTATCGACCATATGCCGGCTATAGATGCCAAAATTGCCAACGTTCTTGATCTCGATGCCCGCCAATACTTTTACTAGGCGATAGAAGTGCGTAGACGCTGCGCGCCGAAGCCATGAATCCGACCAATCTCCACGGTCGACAAGCAATGCATGAACCTTGCTCTCTTTGGCCTCTTCAAATAGCGCAGGCAGCATCGCAGGGTCATCTTGCAGGTCACAATCTATTACGGCGGTCCACTCTCCGCGGCAAACCTCCAAACCGGCCCAGATAGCCAGATGCTGGCCGTGATTGCGGGATAGCTTCACCCCTCGCACGCGCGCGTCCTCTTCGGCAAATTGGCAAATGAGTGACCAAGGGTGGTCGGGTCCGCAATCATCGACAAGAACCAACTCCCAGCTCAGTCCGCTGGCATCCATCGTATCCGTGACAGATTTTACAAGCTGGCTTAGACAGTCACGACATCCATATACAGGGGATACAATGCTGACCTCTGGCGTCTCTGTATCTCTCATGAAAACGTCCTGGAAACTGGACGTTGGCTAAAAAAGTCTGTGACGTGATCTATTACCATTTCAATGTCTGCACCGAGATCAACAAACATAGGCAAGCGAATAAGCGTGTCAGAAATCTCGTCAGTAACAGCCAGATCCCCGTGCGCGCGACTAAATTTCCGGCCAGCGGGTGCTGAATGAAGCGGTATGTAATGGAATGGTGCGATAACACCGTTTTCTCTCATATAGCTACTTAGCTCATTACGCGTTTCCGCATCTTCCATCAGTAGATAAAACATATGCCCGTTGCCGGTGGTATGCGGGGGCACCACTGGTAAGCGCAGCAACCCTTTCTCAGCCAATGGAGTGAAGGCTTCATAATAGCGATCAAAAAGCGACAGGCGCCTTTTGGTGATATCAGTCTCCACCTCCAGCTGCGCATAGAGAAAAGAGGAAATCAGTTCTCCCGGTAAATACGATGACCCGATATCGACCCAAGTATACTTATCCACTTCACCACGAATAAAGCGCGATCTATTGGTCCCTTTTTCCCGGATGATTTCAGCCCGCTCCATCAGCGAAGGCTTGTTAACAGTCAAAGCACCACCCTCTCCGCTGATCACGTTCTTTGTTTCATGAAAACTAAAGGCACCAAGATCACCGAGGCTTCCAGCCGGGCGGCCTTTGTATGTCGAGCCAAGCGCCTGTGCCGCGTCTTCAACCAAGATCAAGTCATGAGCGCCTGCAATCTTTGCCAAAGCGTCCATATCGGCAGGAAAGCTTGCATAATGCACAGCAAAGATTGCCTTTGTTCTTTCTGTTACCGCGTCTTCGACGCAAGCGGGATCAATGTTCAACGTTGATGGATCAATATCAACGAACACAGGAACCGCCCCGCGTAGCACAATGGCATTCGCAGTGGATACGAAAGTGAAAGAAGGCAAAATCACCTCGTCACCCGGTTCAAGGTCACAAAGGATCGCCGCCATTTCCAAAGCTGCCGTACAAGAGTGTGTCACAAGAGCTTTGGGGCTTTGGGTAAGCTTTTCAATGAGAGCATTACATCGCTGCGTATAGTAACCGTCACCCGACAGCTGCCCGCGCTGAACGGCGTCTAGTATGTAGTTCATTTCGTTGCCGACGAGAGATGGCCGGTTCAGGGGGATTTTTGTCATAAATTAGGTTCAATGTGCTTGAGGTATAGGAGTGAAATCTTTGCTGCAGCGGATATTATTAAAGGAGGGGGCTGTGATTAGTCGCTCGTAATTCCCATAGGTTCAAGCAGCCGAGGTCAAGCATATATCAGAACTGAACAGCGCCACGCGACATAGATCAGTCGATCAAGAATGCTATACCTATCATATCACCAGAAATGAGTAAGCAGCACCTTTCAACGCCAGAAGTCATAGCGAGATTGCGCTTTCGCGCTACTCTTTGCCTCCCATAAATCGGGTGGTGTGGCGCAGTCCTAGGTAGAGGTTATCTTAACTGTCAGGAATGATAGACTTGATAGCTGGAAGCTTCAAATTACCACGCCTTAAAATGTTTCGCGCGCGAAACATTTCAGGGACTGAACCAAGCGAGACGAATGCTAGGCTCTAAGAAAGAGAAATTCACTTGAACAATTTTCCAAGATAGGACCCGTAGTCATTTTTCGCGAACATCGCCGCCCTCTTCTCTAGATCGCCTTTGCTAATCCAGCCCTGCTCGTACGCAATCTCCTCTGGACTTCCTGTCTGCAGCCCCTGCCGTGTCTCCAGCGTACGCACAAAGTTTCCCGCGTCCAGCAAGCTCCCATGAGTTCCGGTATCCAGCCAAGCGTACCCACGCCCCATGCGCTGAACGTCCAGAGATCCGTCACGTAAATATGTCTCAAGTAACGTCGTGATCTCCAATTCTCCCCGCGCTGATGGTTTGACCGTCTTCGCACGCTCGCTTGCAGTGTTGTCCAAAAAATACAGCCCCGTTACCGCATAATTCGACGGCGGAACTTCCGGCTTTTCAATGATCTGACGCGCTTGGCCGTTCTCGTCAAAATCCACGACACCATAGCGTTCAGGGTCCGAGACTCGGTAGCCGAAGACGGTGCCGCCGGTGGTTTGGGCGTCGGCTTGGGCGAGGATCTCGGGTAGGCCATGACCGAAGAATATGTTGTCCCCAAGGACCAGCGCGGACGGTGCGCCGTCGAGGAAGTCTTCCGCCAGAATGTAGGCCTGAGCCAGTCCATCGGGGCTGGGCTGCGTGACATAGCTCAGCGAAATGCCCCATTGGCTGCCGTCCCCCAAAGCTCGTTTGAATTGGTCAGCGTCTTGAGGCGTAGTGATGATCAGGATGTCACGGATACCGCCCAGCATCAGCACGCTTAACGGATAGTAAATCATCGGCTTGTCATAGATCGGCAGCAGCTGTTTCGACACGGCGATCGTGATCGGATAAAGCCGCGTGCCGGAGCCACCGGCGAGGATTATACCTTTGCGTTTGGGCGTCTGGGTCATGGGAAATCAGTCCTTGGGAAAATCAAGTTGGGTCAAAATATGGGTGAGGCTATCGCGCCAATCTGGGCGGGAAATGCCAAAGGCGGCCTCGGTCGTTGTGCAGTCCAGCCGGGAATTCAGCGGGCGTTTTGCGGGGGTAGGGTAGTCGGACGACGGGATATCAGTGACAGCGCAGGGGATCCTGGCGGCGTCGAAAATCGCGCGTGCGAAATCCGCCCAGCTCGTGTCGGGCGCGCCCGAGAAATGGTATATGCCGGATTTTTCAGGCTCAGACACGAGGGTTTTGGCGATCTTTATACAGGCCTGTGCGATCTCAGCAGCGCCGGTAGGGCCGCCGATCTGGTCGGCGACGATGGTTAATGCCTCGCGTTCCGCCCCAAGGCGCAGCATGGTTTTGACAAAGTTATTACCATGGGCCGACACGACCCAAGAGGTGCGCAACACGGCGTAGAGCCCGCCCGCCTTTATAATTGCAGCCTCCCCGTCACGTTTGGTGCGGCCATAGACGCTCTGCGGATCGGTCGGGTTGGCGGGCGCCCAAGGCGTGTCACCTGCGCCGGAAAACACATAATCGGTCGAGATAGATACGAAAGGAATATCGCGCGCGGCGCAAGCGCGGGCCATGGTGAGGGGGGCATCGGCGTTGATGATCTGCGCCGTTTTCGCATCGCTTTCGGCCTTATCCACGGCAGTATAGGCACCGGCGTTAATTACCGCATCAGGCGCGTGGGCGTTGATCGCAGCAGCGCAGGCGGCGGGGTCGGTTAAGTCCGCATCGGCGCGGGCGAGGGCGGTGATCTGGATGTCATCGCTGTCCAGCGCGCGCAGTTCCGTGGCGACCTGACCGCTGTGACCGAAGACGAGGATCTTCATGCCTTGCCCAATCGCTCGCCAACGCCCTGGCGATTTTGCAGCGCGCGCCACCAATCCTCATTCTCAAGGTACCAATCCACAGTGCGCGCCAACCCTTCTTCCACCGTGACCGAGGGCCGCCAACCAAGCTCTGTCCGGATACGTGTCGGATCAATGGCATAGCGCTGGTCGTGGCCGGGGCGGTCGGCGACAAATGTGATCAGATCGGCATGGGGTGCGCCTTCGGGGTGGCGATCATCGAGTAGGGCGCAGATCATCTTGACCAGCTCAAGATTGCTGACCTCGTTCTCGCCGCCGATGTTATAGCTGCGGCCCAATGCGCCTTTGGTCAGCACGGCCAGCAGCGCATCGGCATGGTCTTCGACAAACAGCCAGTCACGTACATTCGCGCCGGCGCCATAGACCGGAATTGGCTCTTCGGCGAGCGCTTTGAGGATGACCACCGGCACCAGTTTTTCGGGGAAGTGGTAGGGCCCGTAATTATTGCTGCAATTTGTAAGCACTATTGGCAGGCCATACGTCTCGCCCCAGGCGCGCACCAGATGGTCGCTGGCGGCTTTCGAGGCGGAGTAGGGGCTGCGCGGGTCATAAGGCGTCTCTTCGGTAAACTGCCCTGTTGGCCCGAGGGAGCCATAAACTTCATCGGTAGAGATATGGTGAAAGCGGAAGCCATCGGGCTTGCCCGCCCCTTGCCAATAGGCACGCGCGGCCTCAAGCAACGTATAGGTGCCGGTGACATTGGTCTGGATAAACGCCCCAGGCCCGTCGATTGAACGATCCACATGACTCTCGGCCGCGAGATGCATCACCGCGTCGGGTTGATGTGTTGCAAAGATCCGATCCAACGCCTCCCGATCACAAATATCCGCCTGTTCAAACGCGTAAAGCGGGCTGTCCGCCACGCTTGCCACATTCTCAAGACATGCCGCATAGGTCAGCGCATCAAGGTTTACCACGCTATGCCCTTGGGCAATCGCCAGCCGTACAACCGCCGAGCCGATGAAACCCGCACCGCCTGTCACCAATAGCTTCATCTATACACCCTCAAACGTGAATGGACTGTTAAGATCAGCCAAAGAGGGCGCGTTTGCGTCTTTATCCGACAATACCGGCGTTATATCATCCAAACCCCAGTCAATTCCGACCTCAGGATCGTCCCAAGCGACGGCCCCTTCAGTCTCCTGCGCATAATAATCCGAACATTTGTAGATAATTTCGGTCTCTGGCGCGCGTGTCACAAACCCATGCGCGAAGCCCGCCGGTACCAGCAATTGTTTGCCGTTCTCAAAGCTCAGTTCAATGCCAAACCACTGACCATAGGTCGGAGAACCCTTGCGGATATCAACTGTTACATCGAACAGTGCCCCGCGCCCACAACGCACCAGTTTGTCCTGCGCGTGGGGAGGGGCCTGAAAATGCAAGCCACGAATAACGCCTGAAGATTTGGAAAAAGAATGATTGTCCTGTACGAATTGCGTGGTGACCCCGTGTTTAGCAAGTGCTCTAGTGCTGTAGCTTTCGGAAAAAAAGCCGCGGTGGTCACTAAAGCGGACAGGCGTGATAACAATGAGACCAGCTATTGAGGTTTGCATAACTTCCATCTGCAGGAGGCTTTCTTCCGTAGGTTCATATAGCACCTATTGAGCTCAGAAAATAACTATGGATCGGCTCTATCGGGCAAAATATACTGCAAACCTTACTAACCTCTAAATGTTTCGCGCGCGAAACATTTGAGGCAAATGGTGGCAGGACTTACAGAGTGAGCCTTCGCGATGCGTGTACCTCGGTGCTTTAAACCCCAAAACCTTCACGACCGATCGAGACATAGGCCGTAAACCCTGCTTGCTTCACATCCTTTGGCGTATAGATGTTACGCAGGTCGGCCATGACGGGCGTCGTCATACATTTGGCCATCCGCTTTAGATCTAAAGCGCGGAATTCGTTCCATTCGGTCAGGATGACTACCGCGTCAGCGTTATGGGTTGCTTTATATACATCCTCATTCCAAGCGACGCCAGGCAACAGCCCCTCGCCTTCACGCTTACCTTGGGGGTCTACGACGCGAACCTTGGCACCGTTTCCGACCAGCCATGGGACTATCGTCAAGCTGGGAGAGTCACGCATGTCATCTGTGTTCGGCTTGAACGTCACGCCCAGCACAGTGATCACTTTGCCATTTACCGAGCCCCCGCACAGGTCAACGATCTTATCGATCATGCGGCGCTTCACCTGATCATTCACCTTGATCACAGTTTCAGTGAGCTGCATTGGTGTTGCGTGGTCTTGCCCCATGCGAGCCAAAGCTTGGGTGTCCTTGGGAAAGCAGCTGCCCCCATACCCAGGACCCGCATGAAGAAATTTATCGCCAATACGGCCATCAAGCCCCATGCCTTTAGACACCATTTTAACGTCAGCGCCGGTCTTCTCGCACAAGGCAGCGATCTCATTGATGAAGGTAATCTTGGTCGCCAAGAAAGCATTGGCGGCATATTTGATCATCTCAGCGCTTTCCAGATCGGTTGCCATGATCGGGAACTCACGAAGGTAGAGAGGGCGATAAATTTCATTCATCACCTCCGCCGCCCGTTCATTCTGCACACCCACAACAACACGATCAGGACGCATGAAATCGTCAATCGCAGCGCCTTCCCGCAGAAACTCGGGGTTGGAGGCGACATCAAATTCTGCCTTAGGGTTCGCTTTAGAAACAACCTGTTTGACCTGACGGTTGGTGCCCACTGGCACGGTCGATTTAGTAACGACCACAGCATAGCTGGTCAGCGCGGTCGCAATCTCTTCTGCAGCAGCCATGACGTAGGTCAGATCCGCGTGCCCGTCCCCGCGGCGCGTCGGAGTCCCTACCGCAATGAAGACAGCGTTAGCTCCGTCGACTGCCTCGGCCAAATTGCCCATGAAAGAAAGACGGCCCGCGTTGACGTTCTTGGCCATCAGGTCTTCCAGACCAGGCTCATATATCGGGGCGATACCGTTCCTGAGTTGCTCGATCTTCTTTGGGTCTTTGTCGACACAGACAACATCATGTCCGAAATCAGAGAAGCAAACACCAGACACCAACCCAACGTATCCGGTACCGATCATAGCAATTTTCATAAAACAAACTTCCTAAATCAATGTGCGTATCACCTGAGAGAAACAGCCTGCTATGTCAATTATTACGGGCTCATGACCTTAAATGTTTCGCGCGCGAAACATTTAGAGTTTTACTGCTGCGCGGATACGCTTTTCGACTTCGGGAGTAAGCTCCGCTCCGCCAATCGTGATGGTTTTAGCAGAGCGCTCTAGCCAGAGTCCGGGCGAAAGCTCCTCTCTTTTTCCTCCCGCTTGCTTTGCAATCTTAGGTGCCTTTGGCGTCTCGAGAGCGGCCGCCAAAATATCTTGTTCTGCTTCAAGCGTAGGGACACTTCCTAGCTTATTCAAAGCCTCAACAACATCCGACTTAAACGCTTCATCTGCCTGCAGCTTCTGGGACAAAGCTAGCCCCAAGCGCTCCCCGATCCCGGCGGGGTAGGAAAGATAGGGCCCGAGTTGCTCGACCACGGGAAGGAAGCTTTTGATTTTGGAGCGTTTGGCGCGGCTACCGTTGCCGAACAGACCGTTTAGAGCCGATTTTGTATCTGTATAAACCCCCTCTTTCACCGCGCGCGAAACGATGCGGGCGCGCTCGAAATACGAGAGGCCAACGCGAATTTCGTTTTCTTCGACCATTGCGACATAGGCATCGGCAGCGTCGACGGGACGACGAACGAGAGCAAGGACAGTACTAAAACGCGCATCACCAGTTTCTTTATAGAGTTGCGTGAGGGCTGTCAGACGGCGCCAACCGGAAATGAGGCCGTAGCCGCCCTGTTCTGTTGCGACCACCTCGATTGGTGTTTGCTGCCCGCGCGCTGACAGTGAGGCCCTTAGCGCTGCCATGTCTTCGTCGTCAGCAACAAGCCGGTCTCGGACGAGGTAACTGCTTTCGATCTGATCCAGTTGCAATGATTGGACCATACGACCTTCAGCACGGGCGGATTGCAATTCGGCTGTCACCTCTGCCAAGGCCGCACTGGCGGCTGCATCACCAGCGACATGGGCGATCGGTGGGCTGGGGGAACGCATCTTCGGGGCCACACCCTGAGGGTAGGTAGGGAAAAGTGCTTTTGTCTCTAATGTTGGCATAGAGCCTGTATCTGCCACAGGTTCGCCAGCGAGGTAATCGCCCCGAGGCGGGGTCAGTCTTTTACGTTTTGCCATGTCTTATCCTCTCTCTTGAGCGGTACAATGCTGAGGGCAGTAAAGTTAACCAGATGCTGCTTCTGCGTCCGCAGCTTTCGCATCGCGATGCCAGGCACCGATCAGCAGGCGTTTGAAAGCAGCATAGGTTGAATCGAATGTCTGGCGCCCGCGGGCGTAGGTCTCGCGGTTGAAATCACGGTAATCCGCCTCGTAGATGCCGTTCACGCTTTCGCCGGCCTGCCCGATCAGAGCAGTAAAATCCTGCCGGTGTGGCGACAGAGTTTGCCCCAGATACGCCTGTATCAGCGCCGCAAGTTCTGCCTGTTGCGCGCCGTCATAACGGGTGATGACAGCACGTACTGCGTCCCACTCGAATTGCAGCCCCTCACGCCCCAAAGCGCGGGCGGCCATGTTCTCGCCCTCTTCGATGGAGCTGAAGGTGGAGTGCAGCATATCAAAGAACCGCCCGGTACTATCGAATTCAAGAAACGAGGCACCAAGCGGGACCAACAGGATGTCAGCAGCGGCCAGACCGTTGATGGTGAGATAGCCAAGGGCAGGGGGGGTATCGACGAAAATTACATCATAGTCGTCCAGCACGCCGTCGGCTTCGAGCCGGTCGGTCAATGCATCCCAGAGCTTCCAGCCCCGTGTCGCCATACGCCAGACAGGGATCTGGAACTCGGCCCAATACAGATTGAGTTGGGCGCCAATTAGATCAATATTGGGCCAATGGGTCGGACGGATCAAATCACCCGTACTCATTTTGAGCGCTTCCGACAGGGTATCATCCAGCGGTGTCGGTGCCTCACCCCGGTCGGCTTTGGCACGGTTTTCGGTTTGGGCAGCCTCGGCATAGTGGCGGGCGATCACCGGGAAAACGGTGCCCCATTCATCTTCGATCCGGCCCCCAAAAATCGACGTCATGGAACCCTGGCTGTCGAGGTCGATGACGAGCACTTTGTAGCCATCCAGCGCCGCCGACATCGCCAAGTGGGCCGCGGTAGAGGTCTTGCCCACGCCACCCTTGAAGTTCGCGACCGATACGATTTTGGCGGGCAGGCCCTGGGGACGATAGGGGCGGTATTCTTTCGACTTGGATCCTTCAGATCCGAAATGGGCGCGCAGGCGTAGGACTTCGTCGAGAGTGAACCATTTGGCACCGCCAGCGGTTTCGGATGTGCCTTGGGGCAGGTCCGGGTTGTTGCGCAGCACGCGGCGGAAATGAGCTTGGGCCACGGGGATCAGATATTTGGTGATCTCCCATGTCGAGAACAGGCGCAGGCGCTTTTGACCCGCTTCATCCATCCCCCGGCCAGCAAGATCTTGGCGCCCTCGAGAGCAGGCCTCCGCGATGGCATGAAAGTCTTGCGAGGACGTAGGTGGACCAAGATCGGCCATGGCTTGATCGGGGTCAATATTGAAGTACGGGGGGAGGGGCTCACTCATCGGAAATTCGCTTATGTATTGCGTTTCCATCTATGTACCAGAAAACGCGTCACATGGAAGAAAAACCGTACTTCTTGAGGTTTTTCTTAGCAAATACTGGGGGTTCAGCCGGGTGTTTGGTTTGAAAATCTCGATGTGATGCAAATCCAACCCAGTGTTATGATGTGTTATTATCAAGTTAAGGGTTCTGTGTGAAATCCATTTATCCCCTTTTATCAAAGGCTTTCGGATAGCCCTTTCATAGGGAGTGACTCTGAACCCCCGAAAGACTGACTCTGAACCCCCGATAAAGCGACTCTGATCCCCCGATCAAAATGCCCGAGGGCAGGGGTGAGTGATGGACAAGCAATGTGGATAACTTTTAGGGTGGTGTCACTAAAACCACGATTCCCAAAAAGGGAACATCGAGCAGTGATCACGGCAGAAATTCGCACGTAAGAGGCGGAGGCTGTCGACAGGCAGAGGACAGAAGATGCCAAACCCCGCGCCCGCAGAGGGCCTGTTGCCCGACCGGCATCAGGCGGATTTCTTTGTCTGCGATATCTTTGATGCGATCCCGAAAGACGATCTTGCAACGATGGAGCATCCGATTTTTTCGCTCTCGACCAAGCCGGATCGACGTATTTTGAACTACACCCATAACGGGACCGATATTACCGTCGTACCAAGTATGCGCGGGCTTGCGACTATCCATGATAAAGACATCCTGATCTTTTGTATCAGTCAGCTGATGGCCGCGCTGAATGCTGGCCGCGCCGTAGGGCGTACGTTGACGTTACGCGCCTACGATATGCTGGTCGCGACGAACCGCGAAACCTCTGGCGATGCCTACCGCCGGCTACGTGAAGCTTTCGAGCGGTTGGCGGGGACGCGCATCACCACAAATCTGGAGACAGGTGGGATGGAGGTGACCAGCGGCTTTGGTCTGATCGAGAATTGGGAGATCGTGCGCCGAGCCCGTGGCGGCCGGATGGTGAGTGTCAAGGTCACCCTGTCGGAATGGCTTTATTGCGCGGTGCTGTCAAAATCGGTGCTCACACTGAGCCGCGATTATTTCCGTCTGCGCAAACCGCTGGAGAGACGGGTCTATGAGATTGCGCGCAAGCACTGTGGGCGCCAACCGGCCTGGCGGATCTCGGTTGAGCTGCTTTTGAAAAAATCCGGCTCTGCGTCCCCGCGCCGGGTCTTTCGCAAGATGCTGCGCGATATGATCGCGGCGAACCACTTACCGGATTACGAGATGGAGGAAGAGGCGGGCGATATGATCCGCTTCACCCGCCGTACCCTGATCGAAGACGGCCCCGAAGCGCCACCCTTGTCAGAACAGGCGATCGAGGCTGCGCGGGCAATTTTACCAGGTGCTGATGTCTATGCGCTGGAGGCCGACTGGCGGGCCTTCTGGGCGGCTTCAGGGCGGCCCAAGCTACGTGCAGCCGATGCCGCGTTTGTGGGATTCGTGAAGATGCGGGCAGAGAAGGGGGACTAAGGCGCACACCAAAAAAACACTGGCCTTGAGATAAAAGACACATCGGTGTAATATTATGATGCTTATTTTAAAGCTCTGATATTTTCACCTGTTTAAATTTCTCTAGACCAAGTAGTTCACATGCCATGGAACACCTCGGGATAAATATGTTTTTCTGGCACAATTATGTGCTGATATTTCTATCGTTTTTTATCTGTACGATCCTCATCGCTCTTGCACCTCGCGCTCCCAGACTTGCAGGCCAAGATGACCACACATGCGCGGTACAATCCATGCATGTCCGCCGAACGGCGCGGGTCGGGGGGCTGGCAATCTTTCTGTCGATTGTTGTCAGCATCTTTTTTGCGCCAGATGCGATTGCTGGACCCTATGCCTACCTCATCCTCGCCACGTTAATTTTGTTTCTCGCAGGCATCTTTGAAGACTTAGGCTTCGGAGTCTCTCCTCGGGATCGTCTTATAGCTACTGCTGTGGCGAGCCTTGCTGTAATGTTCTTTTTCGAACTGTGGCTGCCAAGAGTAGAAATTCCAGGGCTTGATATGGTGATGGGGCATTGGGCAGTTGGTATTCCGGTTACAGTACTAATCACAGCTGGCGTGGCCAATGCGTTCAACATGGTTGATGGCGTAAACGGGCTGTCATCGCTTTCCGCAATGACAGCTGCACTCACACTGGCTTACATCGCACAGAAGTCTGGGTATGCAGATATTGTCCCCCTTGCGATCATGCTGGCCTCCACCGTGCTTGGGTTCTTTTTGCTCAACTACCCTTTCGGCCTGATTTTCTTAGGCGATGGCGGGGCCTATGTTCTTGGCTTTATCCTGAGCTGGCTAGGCATCTTCATTATCGCCAATGCACCGGACGTTTCCCCTTGGGCAATTGTTCTTACGATGTTTTGGCCAATCGCTGATATGGTGCTTTCAATCTACCGCCGATCAAAGCGGAAGAAAGCGACGACCGCCCCGGACCGCCTTCATGCACACCAGATGGTGATGCGCACACTGGAAATACACTTCTTGGGCCGAGGGCGGCGCGGGCTTGCAAACCCGCTCACCACGCTCATTCTGGCCCCATTTATTATCGTTCCGGCTTTAACCGGTGTGCTGTTCTGGGATCAGCCACGCGCGGCATTTTTAGCGGTGGTCTTTTTCAGTGTGGTGTTTGTTCTGTCGTACAACTATGCGCGACCGATCGTGCGGAAGCTAAAGCGCCGGGTACGGCTGATTACCATCCATAGCTAAAGTCTAAGGCTGCTCTTTTGTGTTTGCTTTTGCCCAGCGCTGTCTTTGGTGCTTCCATGACAGGGCTAAGAGGACAGGCAGGGCAAGGGTGTATACCGTGTCTGAAAACGCTTCGCTCCAGTTCACGCGACCGGTCCATGCGATCCAGTCAAGGCAGTCGAGTATCTCGTTCGTGACTTGGACCAAAAGCACACATACCAAGGCCAAAGCGGGGGCATGTTTGGTCCGGCGCGCAAGGATCGCCACGCCTAGAAATAGAAGTATGCCCAAAACAATATGGGCGGCATTCGTGCTTAGGCTCATATGTGTGAGGATGTTTTTTTTACCTTCATACCACCAGCTGTTCATACCAGATTTGCCCTTCTTGCTTTGCCTGCGCATGCATCACGACAAATCGCATCTAGCGGCTTGGAAAAATCTCTTCAAGCCGCTAGGAGTTAGCAAGTTTTGCATGAGGGTCTGACCATTTTTCCTTGCGCCAATATGGATGGGTACACATGCGAAAGATATAGCCATGTGGTATTTTGCAGAGCTTGCTGGCCGAGTTATGCCAAGAGGCAGTCTGCTTAAGACTGCAAACAGGAAATGTGTTGATGGTTTCTTCGATTTTATGTGTGTGTACCGGCAATATCTGCCGTTCTCCGGTGGCTGAGGCGGCGTTGCGGGCAGCTTTGCCGGATGTGGCCGTAACCTCGGCGGGGCTGCATGCGCTCGTGGGACGGGATATCAACACGGACAGCGCCGAGGCGGCGCGCGAGCAAGGCATTCCCTTACTCCCACATGCTGCGCGGCAGTTTACATCGCAACTGGGCGAGCAAGCCGAGTTAATCTTAGTTATGGACCAGGATCACCGTGACGAGATCATCCGCCGCTGGCCGCAATTTAGCGGTAAGACGATGTTGCTGGGCTATTTCGAGAATAGTAAATCCATTCCGGATCCGTATCGGATGGGTATGGGCATGCATCAGCGTGCGGTTGAAATGATCCGAGAAAGTGTCCCGCATTGGGTACAACAACTAGCCGCGATGCGCGGATGAAGGGCTCATCCATGACCGAGAACTCTCAAAAAAATATTTCGCAAATCGAAGATAGCGATGGCGACTTAGATCTCAGCGACCTGTTAGCACAGCTTTTCGCTCGGAAATGGCTCATTGCGGGATTTGTTTTACTTGGTGGATTGATCGGGTTGGTCATTGGGCAACTTGGTCCCAATGAATACCGTGCGACATCCGTGGTTCAGATAGAAAAGCGTTCAAGTGGGGTGGTGCTTCCAGAAGAACTGATCGGCAACCTGCTGTCTGGCGGAGAACAAGCTCGTGGATCATCTTTTGAGACCGAGATACATGTGATCCGTTCGCGGCTTATTCTAGGACCCGTCGTTGAGGAGCTTGGGATAAACGCTCGTGTAGAGCCAGTACGCGCGCCTATTATCGGAGACTTTCTTGCGCGTAGGTCAATTCCTTTAATAGGGTCTTTGCTGTCTGATGCTTATCAGCGACCAGGCGAAAGCATTTCACTGAATCAGCTCCGGGTTAGTGAAGACTTGATGGGGGTGCCTATCTCGTTGCGCGTAACTGGTTCCGATAGTTTTGAGATTAGCGCCCCAGATTCAACTGCAGCAGTTACTGGCCGGGTTGGTACGCTTGTCACATTGGGTGACGATATCCAATTACAGGTGATCACACTAAATGCGGCCAAAGGGCGTGAATACCAAATTTTTGCCGAGCCGTTACGTAACGGCGTTGCGCGCTTGCGCGAAGGCCTATCTGTAAGCGAGCGCCGATCAACTGGCATTGTTGATTTCGGATTTACCAGTTCTGATCCTGCTCTAAGCCTCATCGCTGCAAACACAGTCGTTGAATCGTACCGCACGCAAAATCTGCAACGTCGCTCGGCTGAAATCGACCAAAGCATCGAGTTTATTGAAAGTAAAATACCCGAGGTTCAGTTAGAGTTGAAAGCTGCCGCAACGGCGCTGTCTACCTACCGAGAATCTCAAGAAAACCTAGAGCTCAGCCTTGGCACACAAGATCTGCTGGACCAGATTGTTCAGATTCAAGCTCGCTTGGAAGAATTGGAATTCCAAGAACAACAATTGGCACAGCGTCTGACCCCGAACCACCCTGACTATCAGTCACTTCTGGCCGAGCGTACGCAGTTGCAAAGCCGCCGAGATAACCTGCGTGCCGACCTTCAGGATGTGCCTGCTGCGGAGCAGGAGTTTGCGCGTTTGCAGGAGCGCATGGTTAGCGCACGCGAGTTGGAACGCCAATTGATCGCCCGCGCCGAACAGTTGCGCGTGTTGCGTGCCAGTGCCGTGGGTAATATCCGCGTGCTGGAGCCGGCTGAGGTGGCCCGTCTTGTCGGACCAAATCGTAAGTTGCCCGCCCTTGGCGGCCTGTTTGGGGGGCTTATTTTTGGTATCCTACTTGTCTTCGGGCTCAATTTCTTGCGCCGAGGTATTGAAGATGCACGCGAAGTCGAAGAACTGGGGCTCTCCGTGCTGGGGTCAGTTAACAAAGTACCTAAACTAGCTGGAGCCAGAAATGGTATCCCAGCATATGCTCTGGTCAGACATGAACCAAGCAATGTAGCCGTCGAAGCCTTTCGCGGGCTACGCACCGGTATGAGGTTCACCCTAGCAGCGCGTAATGCCAAAACGCTTATGATTACGTCATGTGCCCCAGCGGACGGTAAGTCTTTTGTTTCTTTGAACCTTGCTATGATTAATGCGACGCTTGGCACACGGGTTCTGTTGCTTGATGCTGATATGCGCCGCGGCAAGCTAGGACGCAATTTCGGGGTTACAAGTAAGCAAGCAGGCCTTGCTCAGGTACTGGTAGGCGAAGCTGATCTGCAGTCTGCGATACATACCGACTCCAAAACTGGCCTTGATTTTATCGTAACCGGCAGCCGCCCTCCTAACCCTGCGGAATTGTTGGAAAGCAACTCTTTTTCAGACCTGCTTTCGGTGCTCTCTGAACAATACGATTTGATCATTGTCGATGCCCCGCCGATCCTTGCCGTAACGGATGCTGCAATCATCGGACAGAAAACCGATATTACACTGATGCTGGTGCGCCATCTGGTGACAACAAAGCCGCAGCTACAGTCCGCTTTGAAGGGATTGGAGCTTGCGGGGATTACACCTGCAGGTGCGATCATTAACCAGTATGACATGAACAAGAGCCGATACGGCCAATATAGCACGAGCTATGGATACCACTACGGCGCTTACAACTACAATTACTCTACAGAAGAGTGACGTGCCCTGAATATTTTTCCCGCCGTCAAAACACATCTAAAAAGCGGGGCCACTTTTCTTAATGCGGAACTGGATTTATCAGTTTCAGTATCGCATACCTTGCAACAGTCATGATGCGGACCAATCAATAATGGCTGTCCTATAGTAGCAGGACATGTAAATATTGAAGACCAACAAAAGCGGGCGGGGCACGATGCAGAACGGAATACAACGCAAGGCAGCAAAAATGATGCTTGCGGCGATGATACTCGTTTTGAGTGGATGCGCAGGGCAAATGCGGTTTCCCATTTCCGAAAATGCTCAAGAGAAATTGGTCGACCAGAACATCAATGTCGTCCGCATAACGACTGAAAATATCTCGCAGTATCGCACCCCTGTATTCTTCAGCAATCAAACGCAGCCCGCAAACCCACCCGGGGATCCAGCCCCTTATACATATCGGGTTGGAGCGGGCGACGAGCTACGAATTATGGTCTGGTCGAACCCTGAGCGGACTCAGGCCGTAGGCGCTTCCGAGGGCGCAACAGGTAGTACTGAGAAAGGCATCGTGGTTAATGAGCACGGCCAGTTCTTCTACCCCTTTGTGGGGGCCATCCGGGGCGCAGGGCGCAGTGCGACCGAAATTCGAGCTGACTTAACAAAACAGCTTCGGACCTTTATTGCAGACCCGCAGGTTGAGGTGACTGTTTCGCGCTTCAGTTCTAGGAAAGCAACGATAACCGGCGTTGTGGAGACGCCTGGGCCAGTGACTATCACCAACATCCCTTTGCGCTTGCTGGATGTCCTCAACCAAGCCGGGATTAATGAAGCCGGAGATCTGGCAAATGTCACAATCCGCCGTCGGGGCAAAGCGTATAACGTCAATCTTAAGGCTTTTGTAGACCAAGGGGCCACACGTCAGAACCCTATTATCCTAGATGGAGACGTCATTAACGTCCCCCCAATCCGAGACAACAAGATATTCACCTTTGGCGAAATCGACACGAGAGAGATCCCCCTGCCCTCCAATGCACCAGTTTCTCTGACGGAAACACTTGCTGAAGTGGGCGGTATCGACCGTATTAGAGCAGATTCTCGCGGGATCTTCGTCTTCCGTCGCACACCTTCCACGCCCCAAGGCTTCGATGTGTTTCAGTTCAATCTCAAGTCGGCTACGGCGCTAGTACTTGCGACAGATTTCAAGATGGCACCACTGGATATCATCTTTGTCACTAACGACCCGATTACGCGATGGAATGACACGGTAGGTTCGCTTGTTGCGCCCTTGACTGGATTGGTACGTGTTCGAGCCGTTGTGGATTCAAATTAAAAACCAACCTTTTTCTTCTTTGAAGGTAACCGCCCGATTGGCACCGCGGGCTAAGCAGCAGCGGCTTTGCGGTGTTCAGTGCTCCAATTCCATGGAAGCAATTCATCGAGCTTGTTGATGTGATCGTGGATGCGGTCGAGCACGTCCGCCAGATAGGCCTGCGGGCCGAGTCCGTTTATCTTGGCGGTTTTGATCAGCGTCATGGCGCGGGCCAGGGTTTCACCGCCGGTGTAGGCACCTGCGAAGAGCCAGTTTTTTCGACCGATACCGATGGGGTGCATTGCCCGTTCAGCGGCGTTGTTGTCAATACCGACGCGGCCATCTTCGAGGAACAGGGTCAAGGAGGGCCAGCGGCTGAGCGCATAACGGAAGGCTTTCGCCAGGCCGCCCTTGCCGGGTATGCGGGGCAACTGCGCTTCGGCCCAGGTTTTGAAGGCCTCGACCTTGGGCTGGCTGTGCTCCCGGCGCACAGCGAAGCGCGCCAGCGCCGGTTTCCCGGAGATCTCTCACTCAATGTCGTAGAGCTTGCCGATCCGGTCAAGGGCTTCCCGGGCGATCTTGTAGATATGTACGGACTCTCGGGACACTTTCTGTAAATTACCCAATTTGGGGTGGAGGAAGTTTTCATGACGAACGAAGAACGAAACATCCAGCGCAAGGGTAATCCCCCCCGATCTTAGGGGGATGCGGAAGTAGAATTTTCTCGGCAGGATGAACGAGGAGATTCCGATGAAGAAGACACGTTTCACAGAAGCGCAGATCATGGCTGTGCTGCGCCAGATGGAAGGCGGAGTGCCTGCTGCCGAGTTGTGCCGCGAACATGGCATGAGCAGCGCCACGCTTTACAAATGGCGGGCGAAGTATGGCGGCATGGATGCAAGCCTCATCAGTGAGATGAAGGCAATGGCCGAGGAGAACCGACGCCTGAAGCGTATGTTTGCGGATGTCAGCATGCAGAATGACTTGCTCAAAGAGGCCTTGGGAAAAAAGTGACGCGGCCAGCTCAACGCCGGGAGCCGGCCGTAAAAGCCGTGGCAATGAAGGGGGTCAGCATCGCGCTGGCCTGTCGGGCATTCGAGGTCAGCGAGACGTGCTACCGATACAGCCCGAAGCTCGATGACGAGAACGAGCAGATCGCCGATCTGCTGCTCGGGCTGGTGAAGGCGAAGAAGACCTGGGGCTTTGGCCTGTGCTTTCTTTACATGCGCAATGTCCAGGGACATGGCTGGAACCACAAGCGGGTCTACAGGATCTACCGCGAACTGGAACTGAACCTCAGGATCAAACCCCGCAAGCGGCTGAAGCGGGACAAGCCCGAAGCGCTGACGATTCCGGAGGCTGCGAATGAGGTGTAAGCGGTGCGCCGTTCACACCGGATTGACGTAGTTCCAGGGCAGCAGCTGGTTGATATCGGTTTGTTTGTGCCCCTCTGCGATGGCGGTGAGAACAGCTGACAGATAGCCATGGGGCTCGATCCCGTTGAGTTTGCAGGTCTCGATCAGGGATGCGATGCCGGCCCAGTTTTGCGCTCCGGCATCATGGCCTGCGAAGAGCGCGTTTTTGCGGTTGAGGGCGATGGGACGGATAGTGCGCTCGACGGCGTTGGAATCCAGTTCGATGCGACCGTCGTCGAGGAACCGGCATAACCCCTCCCAGTATTTAGCGATGTATTTCAGGGCCTCTCCGGTCGGCGATTTTGCCGAGACGCGGGCGCGGTTCTGGACGAGCCAGAGCTCGAAGGCGGCGATGATGGGTTTTGAGCGGTCCTGTCGTGCAGCGTGCCGTTGGTCGGCAGGCAAGGCGGCGTAGATCTGTTTCGATGCGGTAGAGGGCCTGGATTTGGGCCAAGCCTTCTTGGGCAATCGGGGCCGCGCCAGATTGCGTGACGTCGTGCAGTTTGCGCCGGGCATGGGCCCAGCAATAGGCCAGTGTCAACGCCGTTTGAACTTTCCCCAAAAGTGCCGAAGTAAAATTCCCCACTTGCTTGGTTCCGGTGATCAGCCGGCTCAGTGATCAGCGGCTCCATTCCTTGCTTTTGGCGGCCGTCCGCGGCGCT
>Ga0208018_100099_pt1 | contig 33329 bp, 34 predicted proteins | sample 31_taG_FD_184105 | JGI IMG/M metagenome (GOLD analysis project Ga0208018, IMG submission 184105) | Marine viral communities from the Gulf of Mexico - 31_GoM_OMZ_CsCl metaG (SPAdes) (version 2) | ecosystem: Environmental > Aquatic > Marine > Oceanic | place: Gulf of Mexico | collected 2015-07-12 | reverse complement strand
GGCAAGGGGCGAGCAAACCCGAAAGCTTCCGCTTTCACCATATCTCTACCGATGAGGTTTATGGCTCGCTCGGGCCCACGGGGCAGTTTACCGAAGATACGCCTTATGACCCGCGCAGCCCCTACTCCGCCTCGAAAGCTGCGAGCGATCATCTGGTGCGCGCTTGGGGTGAGACCTATGGCCTGCCAATAGTGCTGACAAATTGCAGCAATAATTACGGGCCCTACCACTTCCCCGAGAAACTGGTGCCCGTCGTCATCCTCAAAGCGCTCGCCGGCGAGCCGATTCCGGTCTACGGCGATGGCGCGAACGTACGAGACTGGCTGTTTGTCGAAGACCACGCCGATGCGCTGCTGACCGTGCTCACCAAGGGCGAATTGCGCCGCAGCTATAACATCGGGGGCGAGAACGAGGTCAGCAATCTTGAACTGGTCAAAATGATCTGCGCCCTGTTGGACGAACGCCACCCAGAAGCCGCGCCCCATGCCGATCTGATCACTTTCGTCGCCGACCGCCCCGGCCATGATCAACGCTATGCCATTGATCCGACACGTATCCGGACAGAGCTTGGCTGGCGGCCCTCGGTCACGGTGGAAGAAGGGTTAGCGCGCGCTGTGGATTGGTACCTCGAGAATAAAGACTGGTGGCGCGCGTTGCAAAACCGCCAGGGTGTTGGCGAGCGATTGGGCAAGGCATGAAGATCCTCGTCTTCGGCCACAGCGGTCAGGTTGCCACGGAACTGCGCGCGCTGGACGGCGACGACGTCCAGATCACCGCCCTCGCTCGCGCCGATGCGGACTTAACCGACCCCGCCGCCTGCGCTGCTGCGATCAACGCCCACGGGCCTGACGCCGTGATCAACGCCGCCGCTTACACCGCCGTGGATAAGGCCGAAAGCGATGCAGAAACAGCACAGATCATCAACGCCGATGCCCCTGCCGCTATAGCCCGCGCCTGCGCCGCGCGCGATATTCCCTTCGTCTCGATCTCGACCGATTACGTGTTTTCCGGCGCGGGCAACTCGCCTTGGACGCCCGCCGACCCGACCGATCCGCAAGGCGTCTATGGCCGCACCAAACGTGACGGCGAGATCGAAATTTCCAAGTCGGGCGGGCGCTACGCCGTGTTGCGCACCTCTTGGGTCGTGTCATCCCATGGAAATAACTTTGTCAAAACCATGCTGCGCCTCGGGGCGGAACGTGAGGCATTAACCATCGTAGCCGACCAGATCGGCGGCCCTACCGGCGCTGCAGAGATCGCACGGGCCTGTATAAAGATCGCCAAAACTCTCGCGTCAGAGCCTGAAAAATCCGGCATCTACCATTTCTCAGGCGCGCCCGACACGAGCTGGGCGGATTTCGCACGCGTAATTTTCGACACCGCCAAGATCCCCTGCGCTGTCACTGATATCCCATCGTCCGACTACCCTACCCCCGCAAAACGCCCGCTGAACTCGCGGATGAACTGTAGCGCGACCGAGGCCGCCTTCGGCATTTCTCGCCCCGATTGGCGCGAGAGCCTCACCCATATTTTGACCCAACTTGATTTTACCCAGGACTGATTTCCAATGACCCAGACGCCCAAACGCAAAGGCATCATCCTCGCCGGCGGCTCCGGCACGCGGCTTTATCCGATCACGATTGCCGTGTCGAAACAGCTGCTGCCGATCTATGACAAACCGATGATTTATTATCCGTTAAGCGTGCTGATGCTGGGCGGTATCCGCGAGATCCTGATCATCACGACGCCCCAAGACGCCGACCAATTCAAACGAGCTTTGGGCGACGGCAGCCAATGGGGCATTTCGCTAAGCTACGTCAGGCAGCCAAGCCCCGATGGATTGGCTCAGGCTTACATCTTGGCGGAAGAGTTCCTAGACGGAGCACCTTCCGCGATGGTGCTTGGTGATAATATTTTCTTTGGCCATGGCCTGCCCGAGATCCTCGCCCAAGCCGACGCCCAAACCACCGGGGGCACTGTTTTTGGCTACCGCGTCTCGGACCCTGAGCGCTATGGTGTGGTGGATTTTGACGAAAACGGGCAGGCGCGGCAGATCATCGAGAAGCCGGAAGTGCCCCCGTCGAATTATGCGGTAACTGGGCTGTATTTTCTGGATAACACCGCGTCAGAGCGCGCTAAGACGGTCAATCCATCAGCACGGGGAGAGCTGGAGATCACGACGTTGCTTGAGACCTATTTGCATGATGGTTCGCTGAATGTGCAGCGTATGGGGCGAGGGTATGCTTGGCTTGATACGGGGACGCATGGGAGTCTGCTGGATGCTGGGAACTTTGTGCGGACGCTTGAAACACGGCAGGGGCTGCAGACCGGAAGCCCTGAAGAAATCGCATTTGACCAAGGGTGGATCAGCGCCGCGGCATTGGAAGAACAAGCCAAACTATTTGAAAAAAACGAATACGGTGTCTATCTGAGTAACTTAAATCGTTCGTTGAGATAACCATAAATCCCAAAGTGTTTCGCGCGCGAAACAAATTCTTTTTATCGAATTGGACCTTCCCGTGAGAAAAGTCTTCATCACCGGCACCGCCGGCTTCATCGGTTTCCACCTTACACAACTCCTGCTCGACGAAGGGTTCCGCGTTCACGGCTTTGACGGCATGACGGACTACTATGACGTCAAGTTGAAGCAAAAAAACCATCAAGTACTTCTGCAGCACCCTAACTTTTCCGCGACCGAAGGCATGCTCGAGAACAATGAACTTCTTTCGACGGTTGCAGCAGATTTTGAGCCCGGCATAATCGTACATTTAGCTGGTCAAGCAGGCGTAAGGTACTCACTGGAGAACCCCCGTTCGTACCTTGAAAGTAACATAGTAGGTACATTCAACTTGATGGAAGTAGCTCGGCAGCTCGAGGTCGAACATATCCTCATGGCATCAACTTCGTCTGTTTACGGTTCTAACGAAGAAATGCCGTTTGAGGAAACAGAGAAAGCTGACACCCCTTTGACTTTCTACGCCGCCACCAAGAAGGCAAACGAAGCCATGGCGCATTCCTATGCTCACCTTTGGAACCTACCTACTACGATGTTTCGGTTCTTTACAGTCTATGGGCCTAACGGACGGCCCGACCTAGCACCTTTCAAATTCGTCGACGCCATCCTCGATGGCCGGCCGATTGATATCTACAACCATGGCGACATGTATCGCGACTTTACCTATGTCGCCGATCTGGTCCGCGGCATCCGTCTATTGATAGACACGCCCCCCGTCCGCCCCGATAACCGCGTGGTGCCCGAAGGCGACAGCCTCTCCCCTGTGGCCCCCTACCGTATAGTGAACATTGGAAATTCCGACAAAGTGCGCCTGCTCGATTTCATAGAAGCGATCGAAGAAGAGCTTGGCCAGAAGGCAATCCGTAACTACATGCCCATGCAATTGGGCGATGTCCCTGCGACTTGGGCGAATGCGGAACTGTTAAAGACCCTCACGGGTTATAAACCACAAACCAATATTAAGGATGGTATTCGCACATTTGTAGCTTGGTTCCGCGACTATTACGATAGGTGATACTGTATAGAAATACGGGGAATAGATTCCCTTACATCCGAATGTTTTGAGAAGTCCGAAAAATTTACAATAGTTAGGCCTTTGCTTACTAGATGAATTGTAACTGTCTGACGTCAGCATGTATAGGACAGATATGAGGATATGAATAACGGAGGGTTTCAGGTTCATCGTAGCCTTTAAGGAGCGAAGATGAACAAGAAGCGCAGCACATCGAAAGACGCAGCTGACAAGCTGATCAAAAACATCCGTCGCGAGACCCGCCAGACCTACTCGGCGGAGATGAAGTTCCGCATTATTTTGTCCGGATTGCGCGGGGAGGAACACATCTCGGCGTTACGTCGTCGTAAGGGAATTTCTGACAGCATGTAGTAAACTTGTTTGAACTAATTCTTTGAGTCTGGAAAGCGTCGTCTTTCCGGCGACGCGGCGCGTCATGCGACATCGCCTGAGAGGCTTTGTTGCACAAATCGGGTTAAAGACCTTCTTCCCCTTACCCCAGACGGACTTAGCCTACGGGCTTAGTGATAGGTATGCCAAGAGCCGTGTAGCGGTTAAGGATGGCGATGCGGACTTGGATTTCCGCGACTTGCCTTTCGAAGTCCCTCGTCATGAGCGATTGGCCCAGTTGTTTTATACAATGCATCTTGGTTTCGACGCGGCTTCTGCGGTGGTGTCCACTCCAGCGTCGTCACACCGTGCGGCCCAGATACCGTTGCGCATAGACCGCATCGTTGCGAGCAATAGCTCCGGCACCCGTAGGCTTCCAGGGCTTTGCATTCTTGAGCGGCGGAATCACCGCATGGGCATCTCTGGCAGCAATCGTTTCGTGGCATTTGCGGGTGTCATACGCCCCATCTGCGGCAACGTTGCCGATGTGCTGATTGAGCGGGATTTGGTTCAGGAGTTTGGGCAGCATGGGAGCATCACCTGAAGTGGTCCCATCTTTTCGGACAGTTTTGCAGCTTCTCTAAGGTGTATCGGGTTTAGGTTCATGCTGCTTTTTGCTGTTCTAAGCCCGCCCAGTATGCGTCGTCGGGCGTCTGCCGATCAAGCTCGGAATGGGATCGCTCAGTATTGTAGAATGTGATCCATTTCTTGATGACGCGTCGGGCTTGGAAGCCATCGCTGATCTCTTCGAGATAGATTGCCTCCTGCTTCAGTGATCGCCAGAGCCGTTCTACGAAGATGTTGTCGAGGAACCGTCCCTTGCCATCCATTGAGATACGCACGCCGGATCGGCGCAACCGGTCCGTCCAGGCGAATGACGTGAACTGACTGCCTTGGACGTCCTTCTAAGTGTCAAGCGGCGATCTGAGCCTGATTGATTTGTTTGTGGCGGCGGGAGATGACGTTGAAGATCTCACGTGCAATGTATCGTTTGACACAACGGATTGCCTCGAGTTTGGAGTGGCCCTCTGCTATACGCCGCGAGACATATTCCTGTGTCTTCGGATCAAGCCGCAACCTTCCTATCGCAATGATGTGGAGCGCACTGTTGGCCGCGCGGTCGCCACCTCTGCTTAATCGGGGGCGGGTTGTTTTGCCTGATGAGGCTGGGACTGGACTGACACCACATAGGGCAGCAAAGCTGGCTTCCGATCTGAGACGTTCCGGATTATCACCTGCCGTGAGTAACAACTGTGCAGCGCGGTTCAGGCCCACGCCGTTACGTGCAATCAGCTCCGGGGCTAAATCTGTGACGATTGCCTCGATCATGTCGTCAAGGTCCGCAACTTCATCATGCAGCTCGAGATAGCGACGCGCCAGTGATTTGAGCGCGATCTTGTAGGCTTCCCCGACATCCCGATACCTTGTCAGATCCGGACGCCAAGCTGCTAGGGTGCGTAACAACTTCATACGGGTCATGTTCCGCAAAAGTTTACGCAGCCGGTCAGGGGCACGGACAATTGTCGTCTGGATGATCTGCAATGCGATCCGACGGGCTTGAACGGCAGTTTTACGGCACACCTTGAGCACACGAAGGGATTCCGCCATTCCATCCCGGCTGCGCGGGGTGACCGTGCGCCGCCTCGCATAGGCCGCATGGGCAGCACTCTGCGCGTCAAAGTCATCGTTCTTGCCGCGCCGCCTACGATCCTGCTTGTCCGGTGCGGTCACTTCAAGAACGTCTACACCAGCGACCTGCATATATTGCAAAAGACCCGCGCCATAGCTGCCGGTGCATTCGACCCCAATCCGTTGCAAGTCTCCGAACGAGCGCATCCATGTCAGCATCAACTTGTAGCCCTGCCGCGTTGTGGCGAAACTCTGCGTTCCCAGCACCTGATCGGTGTCGTCGACAACAGCTGCGACATGGAGCTCTTTGTGCGTATCAACCCCGCCAACAACTGGGGTAGTTTGTTTGGATTTGGCCATTGGATCATCCTTTCTGGCAGTGTCAAACTTGCTTCGTCGACAAAAATGCACGGACAGGACAGTCATGAGACCAAATGGTCAGGCCTTTCTTGGGTCACGCGGCATCTTCGAGACAAAGCCTCACCGCAAGGCGTTCCCGGGCGGTCGGCAGTTCCAAGGAAAGACACGTGTCTGGTCGGTCGCTGTTTGGGTCAAACCGAACCGGAAAGCGAAGCGGCACCAACCCAGCGAACGGTCGATCGGTGTTTGAGTCAAACCACCCGAGAACTGGTTACCAGCATATGACTATCAGTGGTCATGATCTCTGGAGGGCCGTATGTGGCGATGGCTTCGTTCAAAGTATCGACGCAGAAGTCCGCGTGCATCGTGTTACTCAACCGCCAACTCAGGACCTTGCGTGTGGCCCAGTCCATGATCGCCACGAGATACAAGAAACCGTTCCGCACCGGCACGAAGGTGATATCGGCACACTAGACCTGGTTCGCGCGCTCTTTCACCATCTTTCTCAGCAAGTACGGGAAGACCGGATGCTGGGGGTGCGGCTGGCTGGTTCTGGGTCGTTTGTAGATCGCCTCCACGCCCATTCTTGCCATCAATTGCCTGACGCGATGACGCCCAACAACCGTGCTTTCCCGACGCAGGTAGGCTACAATCTGTCGTGACCCGAATAACGGATACTTCGTGAAGACCCGGTCGATCTCTTTCATCATCGACAGCGTGTCCCCGTCGATGCCATCTGGCGTGTAGTAGAACGCCGACCGCGATAGCCGAACAAGTTTGCACTGCTGGCTGATGCTCAGTTCAGGGTGATCCCGTTTGATCATCGCGCGTTTCCTCTTGAGGCTCACCGCTTCAGCCCTTCGGACAAAAAATCGTTATCGACAGCCAACCTCCCGATCTTGGCATGCAGTTCCTTGACCTCCGCCTCCGTCGGACCCTCGGGCTTGCCTCCGCGTGAAAACACATCCGCCATGCCTTCGACTGCCTGACGTTTCCACGTGCTGACTTGGCTCGGATGTACTTGGTGCTTCGCTGCGATCTCTTGGATCGTCCTGTCGCCTCTCAGTGCTTCCAACGCCACCTTGGCCTTAAACTGATCTGTAAACTTCCGGCGCTTCGCCATTTCCGTATCCCTTCAGAGGTTTGGGATACACCTTAGATGACTGTCCAGTTTTCTGGGACCACTTCACGCTTCGTCAGGCCGCGGTCCTGACCAAAGAGATGACCCGTCACGCGCGCAGTGATGAGGCCTGGCACAGACTGATGACAATACCTGGCGTCGGAGTCGTCACTGCCGTCACGTTTGTGGCGACGATCGACACGCCAGACCGGTTCAAATGGTCACGATCTGTCGGAGCTTATATCGGCCTGACATCGAGACGCTACCAATCTGGCGACATCAATGTTGGTGGCCGAATATCAAAACGTGGGGACCGCATGTTGCGCACGGTGCTGTACGAGGCGGCCAATAGCCCGCTTTGTAGGGTGAAATCCGGCCCGGGTCAGCCCCTAAAAGATTGGGCGATGGCTCTGAAAAAAGCGGACCAGCCACAAGAAAGCCGTTGAGGCCTTGGCCCGAAAACTATCCTTAATCATGCACGCCATATGAAAAAATGGTACCGAATTTGAAGCAAAGGAGGCCTGAAACAAAACGCGAGTTGCGACATACCGCGCTCGCAAAAAAGTTGCCGTACCGACCACAGCGTCAGGCAATCGACAAAATTCGAGCGATCTACATACGAGCCCTACGCATCGCGAATATCACCTTCGGGAGTCGACGCCTTGGATGCCGAGATGAGGCACCAAATGGGATGACTTCGAAAATAACCTTGCGGATGGCCGATACAAGCAACAATATCGACGCGCTCAGATGATCAATGAAAGAATAACAGACATTTTAACTTCCGTTGTTGCCATTTTTTGATGATCGCTGATAAATACTTTGTCAAATCTATCGGAAAAATGTTTAGGCGGCTATAACTCAAATGCTATATCTACCCCAAATCACGAACTATTCGGTAATTTATCGAGAAATTGATTTTAAATCTCTTTCCAACTTACCGAACACAATTTGTTTATTGTAAATTTCATTGAAATAGGAGCGTCCATTAAAGCCAAGTGTCGTTAGATGGTGTTTTGACATATTTGAAAGCTTTAATATTGCATCCGATAATGCTTGAGGTTGCTCTGGGTCTACAGAAATGCCCGCGTTTGCAAGATTTAAGATTCGCGCCCCTTCCCCTTTTAGAGATGCTATTACTGGTTTGCCACAGGCCAAATAACATTGTAACTTATATGGGACTGTCAGCGAAAATATAGGATTGTCCTTCAGGCTGACCAACATCACGTCAGCCTGACTAAAATAGTTCGGCATTTCTTCCTCTGGATGGCGGCCAAGAAAAAAGACACAGTCTTGAAGGCCTTCTTGTTCGACACGCTTCTGAACCCGCTCCAGATCACGACCAGAACCCACGATAATAAATTGTATTTCCTTGTGTTTTCTCACGATTTTGGCTGCGTCTAGAAGAGTGTCGAAATCTTGGCTCTCCCCAATATTTCCCGCGAACATCACACGGAACTTAGTGGAAGGAAGGTCTCTAATGGGTTCCGGTGGGGTACCTCTAGGTAATGGCTGGTATGATTCAGGTGCTGTGTTTGGAAAGGTGGAAATTCTGTCCAAAGGCACACGGAATCGAGTAATCATGTCTGGAAAAGCCTCGCTTTGCACCAAAATCAAATCCGCTCTTCTGTATAGCCAGCCGCAAATCCAACTCAAAGGACGGATTAAAAATGGGGATTTTATATCCAGTGTATAAACCGCACTTTCCGGCCAAATATCTTGGACCCAATATACAAGCGGTACACCTCTGACATACTTTAAATACACCCCTGCGAATGCCTGTGAAAGCGGTGAAGGCATCGACACCAATGAGACACTATACTGTGTGCGCGCGCACGTCAGAAAAGTCCAGATCGCAGCAAAGGGATAGAAAAGATAGTTCAACAACAGTTGCCAGCTTTTGCTCCCGCGAGGGACTGTTCTGACCCGGAAAATATTCACGCCTTCCCAAACTTCGCTTCGCCTAACCTGATTAGAATATCCACTGAAAAAAACACCGGCCGGGTAGTTAGGAACACAGCAGATCGCATCCACAGCATGGCCTTGGGAAACAAGATACTTGGCGATCTCATTATTAGAAAACGTTTCGGGATAGAAATACTGGGAAATTAATGCGATTTTCATTGAGGATGCTATCATTGTAAGTTCAATATGGGAGGGGGGCACCACTGCTAGGATGTTGCGACTGTGCGTTTGGATCGAAAGCTAACCTAATTTTAAACCGATTTCCGGTCGATTACCATAGTTTGATTGAATATCCCGGTATCTTTTTTGAATAGTAAAATACCATTCTCTTCCAGGCATTGCCTCGACGAATGTCTCAGATTGGTGAAGTGTAGTAATAGCGAAAAATTTTCGAAACGCCAACATACTATTGAGATTTGGGTCAGGCGGGCTTTGTTGCACAAATAAGTTGGTCGTCTTACAATGACAGCTTGAAGCGGCGCGGATTGTTGTCAATCTGGTTTGATCCGGAGATGGTGTGGGTGCCGCCGCCAAACGGCAATCGCGGTCGGCAACAGCAATTCAGTGACGCGGCTATTCAAACGTGTCTAACGCTGAAGGTCCTTTTTGGCATCCAGCTCCGCCAGACAACTGAGTTCGTTCAAAGCTTGGGTAATCCCCCCCAAAATTAGCGGCGTTCAAAAGTAGAATTTTCTCGGCAAGATATCTGAGGAGATTTACGATGAAGAACGGACGATACAGCGACGCGCAAATCATGGCAGTGTTGAAGCAGGCGGAGGGCGGTGTGCCGGTCTCTGAGCTGTGCCGTGAGCATGGCATGAGCAGCGCCAGTTTCTATAAGTGGCGCGCTAAGATCGGCGGCATGGACGCGTCCTTGATGTCCGAGATGAAGGATATGGCGGAAGAGAACCGTCGTCTGAAGCGCATGTATGCCGAGATGAGCATGCAAAGTGATCTGCTGAAGGAAGCCCTTGGAAAAAAGCGTTAAGGCTGTCTCTGCGACGAGAGATGGCCATGAATGCGGTCGCACGACACGGCGTAAGCATCGCGTCGGCGTGCCGGGCGTTCGAGATCAGCGAGACCTGCTACAGATACAGCCCTGTAATGAGCGACGAGAATGAAGAGATCGCCGATTGGCTGGAACGTCTGACAGCAAACAAGCGCAACTGGGGCTTCGGCCTGTGCTTTCTGTATCTGCGCAACGTCAAAGGTTACGGCTGGAACCACAAGCGGGTCTATCGGATCTACTGCGAGCTGGAGCTAAACCTGCGTATCAAGCTCAAGAAACGCTTGAAGCGGGACAAGCCGGAACCCCTGTCTGTGCCTGATAAGCCCAATGAGACATGGTCGATGGATTTCATGGCGGATCAGCTGGCAGATGGGCGCTCGATCAGGACATTGAACGTGCTGGATGACTTCAATCGTGAGGGCCTATGCATCGAAGTGGACTTCTCGCTGCCCGCAGAGAGAGTGGTCAGAAGCTTAAACCAGATCATCGAATGGCGCGGTCAACCGCAGACAATTCGCGTCGATAATGGCCCAGAATATATTAGTGGTAAGTTGATGGAATGGGCCGAAAAACGCAATGTTCGACTGGAATACATCCAGCCAGGCAAGCCACAACAAAATGCCTACATTGAACGCTACAACCGCACCGTTCGCGGCGAATGGCTTGGGCAATACATCTTCGAAACCATCGAGGAGGCACAAGACCAAGCAACTGAATGGCTCTGGACTTACAACAACGAGCGACCCAACATGGGTATCGGCGGCATGACACCCGCCATGAAACTGAAAACAGCCGCCTGAATTCTACGGCTGGACCCCATTAAAAATGGGGGGATTACCCTACCGGGTCAGTTTTCAGTGACAATCAACAGCACTGGGCTGGAAATGCCCTATCGCATTTGAACGGGAGGTGGACTAAAGAAGCTCAGTGCAGGGCACTAAACCGCACAGGTCCACTCTTGGGAGATATTCTCCCGCTCAGGGACTCAATGGCACGAACTGTGCCATGGAACCGGAACGGACGTCAGATGTTTATGGGCGTGGTGCGCCCTAATAAGGTTCAGAAAGTATTGCGCTCCGATATCTGGGCTAATCGACATAGCTGCCCAGCGACGTATCCGGTCACGTTCAAGCGGCGAGCGCGGACCATTAGTGATGGAACTCTTTAAAACATTCAACATCTGATCGGGCTTAGTCAAATCCAAAATTGCACCCAATATCGGATCTTGAATCAGACAACTGGAACCAGCCATCGAAGAAACAAGCGCTGGTGTTCCGCTCAACAAGCTTTCATTAACTACTGCGCCCCAACCGTCATACAGGCTAGGTAAAACCAGATAGTCACTTTGCGACATCCTCCGCTGGGCCTCATCATTACTGACCGAACCAACAAAATTCACTTTTCCTTGAAGCCCGTTTTTCTCGACAAAACGATGATAATTTTCGGCTAGCGGACCTGTTCCAATAACATCGAAAGACCAGTCAAGGCCTTTCATGTCTGCGAGCAAGGCAAGGACCGACCCAAGATTCTTCCGTCTACAGAGCTGGCCAACGAAAAGCAATTTTGTTCCCGTACGCGATGGGCACGGTCCGAGTTCATCGTTGCATAAGGCTTGTGGAAAATAGGCAAAGGTTTGCATTTCTTTGTGACCGAACCCATGCCGCTTATAATAATCAACTCCCATCGATCCTTTAGGTAAGATCGCGATATCTGCACTACGATAACGCCATGCAAGAAACCTATACTTTAAACTCCTAAATGGTTTTCGGACCAACTGATCTTGACGAGGAGCCTCTAAAATTATGAAAGGGCGCCGCGCTAGCTTAATCGCATCGCTTAGAGCATTGTGATTAAAACCAGTTTCGTGAAACCCAGAAAAAACATGCTGGTATTGAGTACCATACTCATATACCGAAGGTCGTTCTGAACCAATATTGATCCTCACACCACCATAGTCCGGTTCGGTCCAGCCTTGCGTTTTCCGATTTGAATCTATTCCACGTTCAACATTTAGAACAACGCGTGCTTCGCCAGAAGCTGGTAAGTGTTGGGCAAGGGCCTTTAGAAAAGGCGCTTGGTGTATAGATAAAGCATTTTGCCAGAAAACGATATTAAAGGTCATGCCGGCTCCACATCGATGGCAAGGCGAGGAAAATCCAGATCAGAATACCGAATCCTGACATTGAAAATAGTGTATTCTCAGTTGTGTTTAATAAGAGACTGGTCAAAGCGATTGCCGAAATAGCTGCGGGGGCTGTTGCGAAACTCCGATAGAGTAACGATCCCAACGCAACCGTAAAGATTATGCCCCCCACTATTCCAGTTTCTTCTAGAAGTGCAACTAAGAAAAAACCTTTCTCTATAGGCGCGCTAATTGGAATACCCAACGTTGCATCATAGATAATTTCCACAGAATTTAGATCTGACGGTACGCCGAAGCCAATTCCGAAAGTTAAATTACTTCGAAAATTATCTATAGAAGTTAGCAAGATTTCCCCGCGAGAGTCCCAATATAATTCAGACAATCCACTCAAGTTTGAACGGCGTTTCAAAAAAAACTCAGAGACTAGTTCTCTAGGAGCATCGAAAAAGAAAAACATTGATAGCATCGCTACGACAGCGATACCAAAGTAGAGTACACCCTTGCCCCCCTTGCTCAGAAAAACGCCCACGAACCCAAACGACAAAACGGACGACAGTAGCGCAACACGTGCCTCGGACATGAACAATAAGCCCAAGGAAAGAGTTAATAGAGCCCAAAGAACTGGCCGCGAAATCGCCGGCTGGGGCGAGAAAAATAAATCAGCTGCGATCCATGTGGTGAATAATGACATAAACATGCCGAAGGCCTGCGGATGGTTCAAAATCCCCTGAAAGCCAGTGCCATTGCGCAGATACCCAGGGCCTCCTGCGATAAACGGAAGGCTGACGATTACTATCACCACCCCCATTATTTGGAGCCAGCTTAAGAACTGATTCGGATTAGGAATGAATCGTACTACAGTGAGAGTCCCGAACAATCCTAATGTAAATAAGAAAGCCTTTAAAAAAGAAAGGGAAGGCAGTTGGGACGTTCCAAACAATAAACAAATGGCTATCCCGAACGCGATTAGTCCTAAATGGCTGACCGGTATCGTCCTATGATGAAATAGTAAAACTACTGCCTTTATGCTGACCATAAAAAGGATAAAGAATTTTAGAAAAAACAAGTTCGGGATCGAACCAACCAAACCTGGATTTAGAAATGAAACCAACCAGCTGATAACTAAGGCTTGTGCAGCCCAAAGTGTCCGTACCGATGCTAGCATCGCTGCCAACAACAAGACCAAGGGTAAGGCGGCTGGAATGGCTAAAGCCAAAGAAAAAAACGCAAACCAAAAAAAATAATGCCTTTGAGAAGAGGTTTTTTTAATATTAGTATTAATACCAGTGTAATTTTTGGACGACGAAATCATAATATACTAATTCAAAACTCGCGCAGGAACTCCCGCGACGCGGGCACCCGCCGGGACATCTGAGACAACTACACTACCCGCAGCGACAAATGCACCATCGCCAATTTTAACTCCGCCAATAATAGTGGCGTTAACACCAATCCAAGTACGGTCTCCAATGTGAATTGGCTTCGAAAATGACGGCCCTGCGGCCCGCTCTCCGAGTGCACCAAATTCGTGTGTACCTGTTATCACAACCACCCTTGGTGCTATATCACATTGACTTCCAATATGAATTTTAGCGTCACCTCCCGCGATCATAACTTCATGGCCGACGAATGTATCCTTTCCGATATGTAGGTCTCCAGACGTAGCTATAAACACTGATGACATAAGTCGCGCATCTTTGGAGATATCAAATCCGGCTAGGCGCCACATATAGGCCTTCAATACGAAGAAGCGGCTCGCTGGAAGGCACTTTACAGCAAGCTGAATAACCCGACGTCTTATCATTCAGAATCCACCCCAGTTGTGTGAAAAAATATCATATCCACCGAGATCTATAAAATAAAATAGACACCCCCAGCATACCCGAATAAGAAAAAACGAGGCTGAGCAGTGCACCCACTGCTGTATTCGGTTTCGCCCAGAACAATATACCAAGGCACAATACTAGGCCAACCACGTTCACAAATAACCACAGCCAGGATCTATCTTGCGCTACGATAGTTTCTCCAATCAAGCGCATTGGGACTGATAAAGTGCTTAAGATTACTATGATCAGAACCTCTTTATATCCGAAAGATACGGCACTTCCATAGAATTTCATCAGAACAGGGGTGATGCTTATCATAGCTAAGCCTACAACGATAGTAAGAAGGACCGTTTTACTAATAACTTTGCTAAACAATAAGCGCTGGTTTGGCAAAAGATGATCACCATTTTTAACCATTTCTGGAAATAGGCGCATACCCACGGCATTTGGGATGAAAATTAGCAATGCGTAAATCTGTAAACATATAGCATAGGTTGAAAACACTGCTGAATCCGCTCCTATAGCCACCAAATTTCGACCAATTCCCCAGAAAACCGTTCCCACGCAGATTGAAACTAAAAAATTGGGTAGCGACTTTAGTATCACTACCCAAATGTTCTGCGTTACCTTGGCAAGTGGTAAACTCCTGGGCATTGGTAACGCCCAAGATAAGCAAACTATCATCATGATGCTAGAGGTAATGAAATATCCAATGTAACCTCCGACGGCGGATACGAGCGCAACATGCCATTCCATTCGTAGGCTTAGCAGACTGACTGCGAGAAGTATGTTTGCAATTATGGTGACCCAAAAAACACGGCGATATTTCTTTAGCCCGTTAAGGCTTGCCATACTCACAGCGTGCGTCGAAAATACCACTGACGCAAGAACATATACCCAGATAGAAATATTGGACGGCGCAAAAAAGACTGAACGGCCAACTAAAAATGCCAGTAATGTCCCAACCACCGATAGTCCTATAGCGAAAATTAATGCGGTCCATATGCCATCAGACAGGCCCCGGTCGCCAGATTGGCTGAAAGCCACCGCTTGGCGCATGCTAAATACATTCATCCCAAAAACGGTATATATCAGTAGAGTGTTTGCTGTAGTTACAAAATATTGGTATTGAAAAAAATCCTCACTCGTGAGGATATTTGACAAAAGGATTCCAAATACGATAAGAGAGCCCCGCGAAGCCAGTTGAAACCCCATAACCCAAACAACATCGCGAATCATTATCGTTTTCTCGATGAATTTAAACGAGCGACTTTGCTAATCGTTAACAAAACGAACCCTTTGATCTGGAGCGCCTTTGCCTTCAGCTACGGGCAATAGTGCCTTGCCGATCTTTCGCATTTCAAACAACTTGAACTCTTGGGAGCGATAGGCTTCGGTTCTAATCTTCGCCCAAATGCGCCCTTCGCGGCCAGCTCGCCAGGCACCTGTACCAAAAAGATGATAGAGGTGCAAAATAACATAGCGAAATGGGATTTTCCAAAATACTTGTTTGAGCCACATTCTCCGCTCAAGCCTTGACCCGAGTATTCGCCCGGCAACAGCAAGCTTCTCACCTTCGAACTTCATAAGCGCTTCATCAGTAAAGTATCTGTTCTGCTTCGAATACCAGTGGTGCAGATTTGGGCTGTCAAGATGATCAATTTTTCCGCTCAGCGTTTCTACAATTCCATCTACAACTAGGTGTTCGTTGACACGTACATCCGAAAAATGTGCCAGTCCTTTTTGCCATAGGCGTTCTACGCATTGAACCACAGGCAGAGGACGTCCCATAAAATTTAGACGGATGGGAACCCGGTATGCGGCGACGCTGGCGGGGCCGCTCGAGATAATTTCTTGGATTTCTCGCTTTAGTTCATCCGTTATCCGCTCATCCGGGTCCAATTTCATAATCCAAGTTGTCTTAAAGTCGAAATGGTTTAACGCGAAGTTCCACTGATCTCCGAAATTTCGAAATTCCCGTTGAACAACTTTAACGCCATACTCCAAGGCTATATCAATCGTTTCATCACAAGATAAGCTGTCGACCAAATAGACATTCTCGCACCAACCATTAATGCCTTCCAAAGCCGCTCTTAGGTGGTGAGCTTCGTTCAAAGATATCATCACAATTGACAAGTCCAAGTCGCCGTCTAACGCAGTCATTTAATAGGTCTCCACGCATTTGGGCGGGGACCCGTCGGCGCCTCCGATTACCCAATCGTAAAACTCGAACATTTGTTCGGCAATCTTTTTCCAAGAGTATAACGTTTCAGCCAGATCTCGCCCTCTTAAACCCATCGCATGCAATTCAGAAGTAGGCAACTCTATCGCTTGTTCGAGCGCTCGTTGGATCCCCTCTACCGATGTATCTGCCCACCATCCGCACTTGTGAATTTCGAGTGCCTGCCAAGGTGTTCCCTTCGTGGCGATCGCGGGTGTACCACACGCTAGCGACTCCACTACAGTCATACCAAAGTTTTCACTATCTGAAGGCAGGATGTAAAGGTCGGCTTGAGCAAGAAGCGAAAATTTTTCGTTTCCAAAAACCGGATCTTCAAAATTAACATCAGGGATCTGTTGAGACTTTACGTTCGAACGTAGAAACTCCAAATAACCGCTTTGGTCAGGGCCGACAATTCGCAACCGCCAGCTCTCTGCTTTGCCTTGTGCTTTCAGGAGACGCCAAGATTCTAGTAGTCGCGGAATCCCTTTTATTGGGTGAAGCCGCCCAAAAAAGACCAGCTCCCTAATCGGCCTATTTAGAGAACCAAAGTTAGCTTCAGTAGTTGGAATATCTACACCATTTGGCAAAACTACGATCGGCTGGCGAAACCCCTGATCACGAATGTAACCGGCTTCTTCTACGGACGTCGCATGAAATGCTGCGGCGTTCTGACATGCTTGCTTTTGCACAGCGTGCCAAAAAACCTGTTTAACCCGGCTCGAGATTTGTAATGCGCGTGGGTGTAAAGCTCCTCTCGGCGCAACCACCTCTGGAACGCCAGCTCTTCGGCTGGCCCATGAGCAATACAAGTTCGGCATCGTCCACAGGCTATGGTTATGGCTTATATTCACCAAAGGCATCTTAGCATTTAGATGCGCACTCAAATAGGTTGATCTTGCCAAGCGACGTGGGCGCCCGGTAGTTTCAAAGCAGACATGAGTGAACCTTACACTCGGTGCTTTTGTTTTCAGATCGACTGTGTTCAGTTCTGTTTCGACACCAACTTCTCCTAAAGCCCGCCCCAATGCCGGAACGGAATATGACGGTCCGGCAGCCTCATCGTCTATACTTGCTACAACATGTAATGACTTCATTGTCGCTAGGCCTTGTAGACGTTTTCGGTAAACCCTCTACGGGCCATAGCATTTCGGGTATCAATGATTGGCAGTCCTAAAGAGTGCAGCGCGCTATAATTTATATTGTCGTGGTCAGTCAGAATCAGAATTGCGTCAAAATCTTCGCCCACTACATCTGTCTGTTCGATCGTCGGATTACCTTGTAACGGCGTTTCGACTTGAAAGCCATCCAGCACGGCCACATGGGGGTCCAAGCATTTTAGAAAAGCCCCAGCTTTATCTAGGCGAGCCATAATATCCATTGCGGGGCTTTCACGAATATCCGACACGTTTTTTTTGTAGGACGCGCCCACAGCAAGTAAGCGAGATTGAGATAGGGACACATGACAGCTGCGATCCAATACATCACGCAGACGACCAATGACATACTCCGGCATCTGCACATTTACTTCGCCCGCTAACTCTATAAATTGTGCTGTCATACCGTACTCCCGCGCTTTCCACGACAGATAAAACGGATCCACCGGAATACAGTGCCCACCTAGTCCTGGCCCGGGATAGAAAGGCATATAGCCAAATGGCTTTGTTGCTGCAGCATCTACCACATCCCAGACATCAATACCCATGCGGTCAAAAATCGTTTTTAGCTCGTTGACCAATGCGATATTAACTGCGCGAAATACATTTTCTGTAATCTTTGCCGCTTCTGCTACAGCAGGGCTGGCGACACTGATGACTTCTGTGAGAAACTGACTGTAGAATGCTGCAGCGAGCTCTGTAGTGACTGGAGTAGTACCCGCTACAATTTTTGGAATAGTTTTGGTGTTAAATGACCCATTTCCAGGGTCCTCACGTTCAGGAGAAAATGCGACGAATAAATCTGTCCCGATAGTGAGGCCGGACTTGCTCAGAATAGGCACCATAATCTCATCGGTCGTGCCAGGATAGGTGGTGGATTCTAAGATGACCATCGTTCCAGGAGTGACGTGGCAGGCAATTTGTTCCAGTGCTTGTTCTACATAGGACAGATCGGGCGTCCGGTACTTCGACAATGGTGTTGGAACACAGATTATGATAACATCACACCGCGACAGAATAGTGAAATCATCCGTTACGTTGAACCGTTCGGTAGCAAACGCTGAATTCAAATCGTCGGGCGAAACCGCTTCAACATAGCTTTCACCCAATCGTAAAGATTCAAGCTTTTTAGAGCTAACGTCAAATCCTGTAATCATTATACCCTTTTGGTTTGCGGCAATAGCCAAGGGAAGTCCTACATATCCTAATCCAATGATACCGACAGACGCTGTCTTTTCTGTTATTTTCCGCTCAAGTAATGTATTATATGTCATTGGTGCGTATTCCGTCCCAAAGGTTTGAAAGCTTAGCATTACCGACTATCAGGTTTACTACACGTTCGGAAGTGTTAGTTATGTTATAATCGGCAGGGACTGGAACAGAAATAATACCTGCTTTTACCCGCCGTTCATACTGAGCAACGATCATTGACACGCCATTCAGAATTGTGTCTTGGTCCAAACCAGTCATAATGATGCAGCCCGCATCTAGCCCTTCCGGCCTTTCTATTGCATCACGGGGCGTTATTGCGGGAAACCCTAGGATAGATGCTTCTTCAGCAATAGTCCCGCTGTCTGAAATAGCACAATATGCCTGCATCTGTAAGCTATTGTAGTCACTAAATCCGAATGGTTTCATATCTTGGATTCTTGGATCAAAAGACAGACCAAATTCATCCAACCGCTTGCGTGTTCTTGGGTGCGTCGACAAAATAACAGGCATGTCGTAGCTTTCTGCCAGTTTATTTAGGGCCGCGACCAATTCTTTCAATCTCACGCGACTGTCGACGTTTTCTTCACGGTGCAATGAAGCGATGAAATAGCCGCGGTGCTTCAGCCCTAGTCGAGCCAATACGTCAGATCCTTCGATTTGAGGTCTGTAGTGTTCAAGCACTTCACGCATCGGGCTCCCCGTCAGATTGATGCGGCGGTGCTCCAACCCTTCGGCCAAAAGATGACGGCGAGCGTGCTCCGTGTAGACTAGGTTAAAGTCTGCGATGTGGTCGACCAATCGACGGTTAGTCTCTTCTGGTACGTTTCTATCGAACGAACGGTTGCCCGCTTCCATGTGAAATATGGGTATTTTCATGCGCCGGGCCATAATCGCGGAAATTGCAGAGTTCGTGTCTCCAAGTAACAGCACAGCATCGGGTTTTTCATTTGCCAAAACCACTTCAGATTTTGTCAGAATACTGCCCAAAGTCTCCCCAAGGCTGCCCCCGCCAACTCCTAAAAAGTGGTCAGGCTCCCGAACGCCGAGGTCTTCAAAAAAAACGCCGTTCAGTTCGTAATCCCAGTTCTGACCGGTGTGAACGACGACATGGTTAGTATAACGATCCAAGCGCTCCATAACTCGCGAAAGCCTTATGATTTCGGGTCGTGTTCCCAAGATCGTCATCACTTTTAGTTTCTTCATTGTAAAACCTTATCGGCAAAAGTGTCGGGGTTGGCAGGATCGAAAAGGTCATGTGTCCAGAAAAGCGTCAATAGCTCGGTGTCGCCAATGTTCTCGATTGAATGTGTGAACAGAGTTGGCATATCTACCGGTGCTGGATACTTTCCAGAAACGTGGTATTCCCATACCTCGTCGCTCAAAACCTTGCGAAGGCGTATAATAGCTTCGCCTTGAACTACAAGAAAGCGTTCAACTTTACCCAAATGAAAGTGGTTGCCTCGCGTCACACCTGGCAATGTTGTTGATAAAAAAGTCTGTCCCCCCCCCCCCCTTTTACAACTTCGAACAAAGTCCCGCGCGCATCCGTATTTAGCTTTAGCGGCCGTGGGAACCCTTCCGGATACAACGCTGCACGATAACTGTTAAATAGCGCATTTGTGAAAGGGCTGCGAAGGTCGGGGTAGATGTTGGCATCATAGTCGAGGTGAAAACGCTGAAGCATCTCGAACAGGTTAACCACCGCAACGTCATGGGCTGGAGGATGTAGAACACTGACATTGCCACTTATTACCGCCTCGATCGCGGCGTGCGCTGCGGCCCCAGCGTGCAACAGTGATACGCGCCCGTCAGGGTTGATTACCGGTGTCTCTCCCTTGATAACCGAATCGATGAACGTTGCCGTGACATTATTATAGTTGGGCCGCGCACATTCACCGAAGATATGTGGAAGGACCATGTTGGTGTATTTGCCACCAACTTGCGATAACACCTCGCCGGCAATGCGTTTAGATCTTCCGTAAGGTGTGTCATTTACGGCGTGTGTTGAATTCGCATAGACAATATGGGGTGCAGCTTTGACAGCTTTGCACGACTCAGCTAATCGCATCGCGATTGCGGGGTTCGCAGTTTCCACCTCATCATCGGGAGCACGATTTACCCCCGCAAAGTGGAGCACAGCCTGAGCTCCGTCGAGCGCCGAATGTAAGGCTGCATCGTCGTCGAAGGCAGTATGGTCTAGCGCAACGATGTCAAATGGCTTTGGCTCGCCTTTGAACTCGGCCGCACAGTTAGCGGCATGCAATCGAGCATGCGCATGCCAGCCGATTAAACCACGAGCCCCAGTGATAACAATACGCATCAACGCGCTCCGCTCCAGCTGTCTAATTCGGCCTGTATTTCGGGAAGGGTGAGAAGAAGTTCTTTTACCCCATCGACATCAAGCTGTTGCGTATTGTGAGAATGATAGTCTTCTAGTTTCTTTGTTTCAGCTTCGCCTTCTGAAAAATATGGTTTGTAGTTGAGATCACGCGTATCCAGAATGATCCGGTAATAATCGCCCATATCCTCAGAGCTACCAAGCTCCTGCGCACTTGCAAGCGTTTCATAAAGCTTTTCAGCGTGGCGCCAACCAATCACCTCAACTGGGTGATTGGGGACATCAAACAACTCAGCCAAGGCGGTTACGAGGTCAGCGATGGTGGACGCAGGGGCCTTCTTAATGAAAAGATCGCCTTGATTAGCATGTTGAAAGGCGTGATGAACCAAAGCGACACTGTGACGTAGGGGCATCAAGAACCTCGTCATAGTTGGCTCTGTTACTGTGATCGGAATGCCGGCTTTTATCTGCCGTACGAAAAGCGGGATGGCCGACCCGCGCGAGTACATCACATTGCCATACCGTACGCAGGAAATGATCGTATCGCCTTTTGGGCCCAAAGTTCGAGCAGCTGCTTGTGCTGTTTTCTCCATCAATGCCTTCGTCATACCCATGGCGTTTACAGGCAAAACAGCTTTGTCGGTAGAAAGGCAAACCAGACTCTGAACTTTTCCTGCGATGGCTGATCGGATCACGTTTTCAGAGCCCATTACATTGGTCAGAACGGCCTCATGTGGGAAGAATTCGCAACTTGGTACTTGTTTTAAGGCCGCCGCATGGAAAATAGCATCGACACCTTGCACAGCTCGATCAACCGCCCCGCGATCACGAATGTCGCCGATATAGTAGCCAACTCGGTCGTCGCGCAGGTCGTTCCTAAGGGCGTCTTGCTTCTCTTCATCACGACTTAGAATGCGGACTTCCTCTATCCCACCCGCCAATAGATCGCGCAGCATCGTCTTTCCAAAAGAGCCTGTCCCGCCAGTAATCAGTACGCTCTTGGGCTTTTGTTTTAGTGGAGTGTTCATGCCGGATACCTATGGAAAAATTTTAATAATCACTTGCGATATAGCGAATCTCAGCTTCTCTATTCAAGCAGAGCAATAAGCTCTCTTCCTATAACTTTGACTGCCTAGCATAATTAACTCAATTTCTTCGCGAAGAGCTTCATATTCAGCAACTTTTCTCGCTAAGAACGACCCTGTTAGCTTAGCTCGTTCGGCCATACCTGTGCGCGTTAGAACCTGAGCATATTGCCGTTTGTCCCTAGTGGTCTCGGAATTAACTCATTTCACGAGGCCTTTATGAAGAAATGCGTTTGAAACATAATTAATGCTCTCGACGCTCATGCTAATGGCCTTCGCCGAATCGCGTTGTGATATTTCAGGGTTTTCTCGAAGCATTCGCAGTAGCTGAAAACGCGTGTTTTCTGATATCTGAGAGCGTGTCATGTTACTCTTACCTAGCCGGGCTAACGCAAGAGCGATGCCTTTTCCGTACCGTTAATCAAAACATTAGCGGTACGGATAATTATTTCACTGTTCACCACTGAATGCTAACTCATGAAGTTTGAGTAGGCAACTTCTTAAATTACGATGTAATATAGCTCGACCTACACTAACCGGCCACCGGCTAGGCACTGAACGTTCGCACAACTGTGACATTAGTCTGATGGCTGTTCAGGTTTACAAATCCTGCTTTCGCAATCGCCCTGACCTGAGCCCCAAGTTCCCTCCAGTTTTGCGCGGAGTGCTTGGGGTTAAATCATTGGCGTTACGCCGCCATCTTGTCCATTGCCTTTCTTTGCAAAAATTCCATCGGTGTCAGGTTCCCTAATGCTGAATGTGGTCTGCGCCAGTTGTAATCCTCCTGCCATTCTTCAAGCGTTTTGCGGGCACCGCGCAATGTGCCAAACAGCGTTTCGTTAAGGCATTCGTCTCGCAGTTTGCCGTTGAAACTTTCAATGAAGCCGTTCTGCTGGGGCTTTCCAGGCGCGATGTAATGCCAATCGATGCCGGTTTCCTGGACCCACTTGAGGATCGCCACGCTGGTGAACTCGGTGCCATTGTCCGAAACAATTGTCTGCGGTTGACCGCGTTCAGCGATGATCCGATCCAACTCGCGTGCAACGCGGTGCCCAGACAGCGACGTGTCAGCCACCAGAACCAAGTTCTCACGACTGAAGTCATCAACCACTGCCAAGATGCGAAACCTGCGCCCGTCTGTCGGCACGTCTGACACGAAGTCCAAGCTCCAGCGTTGGTTCGGACCATCCGGCAGCACCATTGGCTTCCTTGTGCCCAATGCACGCTTTCTGCCGCCTCTGCGGCGCACCTGCAGCTTCTCTTCGGTATAGATGCGTCTGACTTTCTTGTGGTTAACCACAAATCCTTCTCGCGCGATCATCACGTGGACACGACGGCACCCAAATCGTCGCCGTTGTCGCAAAACGCGCTTGATGGCATCACGCAGCTCAGCATCATCACCACGACGCGACAGATACCGCACCGATGACCGATCAACTTGCAGCACATTGCACGCCCGGCGCTGGCTGACCTGATGAACCCCCATCAAATGCACCACAGCTTTCCGCTTCCCCCCTCTCGGCAGATTGCTGTGCAATCTCCTGCCGGGCAATGAACGGTCGTCACCATTTTTTTGAATTGATGTCTCGAAACATTGCGTTGTCCAACATCTGTTCAGCCAACAGCTTCTTCAGCTTGCCGTTCTCGTCTTCCAGCGCTCGTAACCGCTTCGCGTCAGACGGCTCCATGCCGCCATACTTCGATTTGCATTTATAGAACGTCGCTGAACTGATCCCGAGCCGCCGACACACATCATCGGTCTTCTCGCCAGCTTCCTGCTCCTTGATCATCGCAATGATCTGTTCGTCCGTAAATCGTGCCTTCATTTGTCCGTCCTTTTGTTGGGCAGACTCTACACAAATTTGGAAGAGTTTTAGGGGGGCAGGTCAGCAGCGTCAAGGTTTCGTAGAATGCCTCCTCTGCTTCTTGCGGCGTGACGTAGCCGATGGCGCTGTGCAGCGGGCGATGTCGTGTCCGCTGCGGCGCAGTTGATGCCAGACCTTGCGCGCGCCATACTGGCCCCGGCTGCTATCGAATGCCTGCTTGATGGCGGCCATGTCCAGCTGATCCTGCCTAGCCCGGTCCGATGCCAGGTCCGGATCACGCTCCACGGCCTTGAAGGCGTAATATGTCGATGGTGCGATCCCCAAGACCCGGCAGATCGGCCCGACACCAAAGACGCCACGATGATCGTCGATGAACGCGATCATTTGCGGAACGGGCGGTCGCGCTCCGCCGCCGCGAAATATGCGTTCGACCATTGTCCTCGGACCAATGGCGTTCCAATGGTTCACTCCGATCTTTCTCGGCACTTGTCAGCCCGGCCCATTGCCCGGCATCGCGTTCGGCCTGCTGACACCAGACGCGCAAGCTGTCCGGTGAACAGCCAAGCTTCGGCGCAATTGCCTTATAGGCTGCCGTGTCGCTGGCATAATCAGCACGGTTCTCTCGGAAAAGCCGAACACCGCGTTCGCGAAGCTCGGCAGGATAGGCGGGGGTGAATCTCTGCTTAATCATAAGGCTCATCCTTTGAGTGTTTTACTCTCCGGTAAACCCGGGGCGGTTCATTCAAGCCTCGCCTAAATGGCACCAGCGACGCAAATAAACCGGCCTAAGAAGGGTCAAAATCTGAAGGAATCCAACCAAATTTCCAGCCCCAAAGGGAAGAAGGCTAGCCAATTACAATAGCAATCAATTCTCGCTGCATCTTACAATTTTAGACGCTTGTTTTATCGCCTTGGCCGCCACCTTTTACCGTTTGCAACGAGATTTTCAAGTCCATAGCTAGAGACTGTAGTGAAATATAGAGAGCGTCCCAACTAGCAAGCCTTGCCGGGTCACTCATATCGATATTATTCACCTGGGCTAGCCCGCTAATCCCTGGCTTCACCTCAAAAACGCCTTTAGCTTGCCGTTCGTCGAATAGTTGTCGCTGTACAGGCAAGCCTGGTCGAGGGCCAATCAAACTGATATCATTTTTCAGAATGTTCCAAATTTGGGGAAGCTCATCTAACTTTGTTCCCCGTAGGAAACGACCAATTGGTGTAACCGACGCCTGGGAGACCTCATGCGTGCCTGCCTGTATCGTGCCCTCCTGCATTGTGCGAAATTTATAGCAGGTAAATATCTTACCATGCAGGCCCACCCGCTCTTGGGCGAAAATCCCGGGCCCCGGAGAACCGACGCGCACGAGTGCCCAAACAATCAAGAGCGCCCACCACAATAGCACAATTACAGCTACCGCGAAAAGCAGGTCCATCCCACGCTTCATCACTTTGTAAGTTGGGTTGTTTGCCTGCCCCTCTGACAAAATTACCATACCTTGTTGGACATTTGGCTGCATTATAAAACGCGCCAATCGCTCTGCGTTCACAGATGGCTTTATTGCGAAAAGACAGGCTTGTAACGGCTTTGCCAGAAACGATGGCATGCTATTAAGGAAAGCAAGTTTTCCTTTCCATTCCTCACCGCGTACGAAAGGAAGGTATACGTTGGTCACTTCGATGCCGGAGACACCGGCAAGGCGAGTCACGGCTTCACGTTTACTTCTTGCGTATGAAGAGAGGTTTTCGTCATCCAATGCATGAACGGAAGAAATATTAAAGAAAGTCTTGATGCGACATGCCACTGCTGCTTCGGCAGTTTGTGTGGTTAAAACTACATTTATATTGTGGAAATCAGCCTCACTGCCTGAGATGTCATTATTGAGAACAGATAGGTGAACTAGAGCGTCAAAATCTTGCGCATTAGTTGGCATTTCCTCAAAAGTACAGTTTGGCACGTCAGGAAAAATACGCGCCATTTTTTTGACATCGCGCCCGACGAGAAGCAGCGTCTCACACTGGTCAGCTAAGATAGGAACGATGTTTTGCCCTACGTAGCCCGTAGCTCCGGTAATAACGATTCTCAAAAGACGCTCCATAGATAAATGTCCCGCGCTGCGGGCGGAGTAATACTTGAGTATGCTGTTAAACAGATGGGGAGGAGATCAACAGTGTTTTTTGATCGAAACCTAGTTATCGCGAGCTGAATGCCAGCCTCATCCCGCCTGACTGTCACTTTCCTGCACATGGTACCCCTCGACACGCGCGGCAATCAACTTGCGCAACCTTGCCGAGTCCGCCGTCGAAATTGAGCTGTTCAATTCTCGTACCATTGCAGCCACCTCGATCTGGCTTAGCATCCCCTCCTGCGCTCGGAGGATCTTCGCATGTGGTGTCGGCAACAAGCTATCATCATCGATCAGCAGTTCTTCGAAAAGCTTCTCCCCGGGCCGCAGACCCGTCACTTTAATCTCAATATCCCCCATACCGGTATCCATATCTTTAACCTTCCTACCGGACAGGGTGATCATCCGGCGGGCGATGTCGATGATCTTCTGTGGCTCCCCCATGTCTAGCACGAACACATCGCTACCTTTAGCATAGGCACCTGCCAGCAAAACCAGACGCGCTGCCTCGGGTATCGTCATAAAGAAACGCGTGACATCCTTGTGGGTCACCGTCACCGGCCCCCCTCGGGCGATTTGTTTTTGGAACAGCGGCAGGACGGACCCGGACGACCCCAGTACGTTGCCGAAGCGCACCATGGCGAACTTTGTGGCAGCGTTTCGCGTCTGGACATCCTGCACCACCAACTCGGCCATCCGTTTGGTGGCTCCCATGATATTTGTCGGCCGTACGGCTTTGTCGGTGGAGACAAGAATGAAGCGCTCAAGTTTAGCTTCAGCAGCTGCTTCGGCGACGACTTGGGTGCCGAGCACATTGTTACGTGCGCCTTCTAGCTCATTTTCCTCGACCAGCGGCACGTGTTTATAAGCGGCGGCGTGGAGGACAATCTCCACCCCCTCCTCAGCGATCACACCGGCGACGCGCGCCTTGTTGGTGACCGACCCAAGACGGCTGACAATAGGGATCCCCGTGGCCTTCGCCTCGGGCTGCAGCTCCTGATCAATCGAGTACAGCTGGAACTCACCTTGTTCGAACAAGACAATCCGCGCCGGGTTACAGTTTAGCAGTTGCCGACACAGCTCGGACCCGATCGAGCCCCCTGCCCCGGTCACCATTACGACGCGGCCAGCGTATGTTTTCGCGATTTCCGGGGTATCGAGATCAACTTTATCACGGCCCAGAAGTTGATCCGGTGCGACCGTGCGCAGGCTATCAGCCAGCCCTTTGCCAGACATCAGGTCCACATAGGACGGCAGTACCTGCACTTCGACCTCATGAACGCTGAGCTTAGAGATCAACTCATCTCGACGCTTCTTGGCCATCGATGGCACGGCCAGCAGAATTTGTTCGATATCGCGGGTTTTGACCAGCTTCCCGAGTTTGGCGGGATCATGAACAGGCAGCCCTGCGACCATGAGGCCGTGTAAGTTAGGGTTGTCGTCGATGAAGAACACAGGCCGCGCTTCGCTGGCCTGCCTCAGGGCGGCTGCCAATTGGATACCCGCGGCCCCTGCCCCATAGATCGCGACCGGTTTACGGTTACCCCCGCGCTCTGACACCCAGCGCAGCAGGTTCAGTCCCACCACGCGAGCTGCTACGGCGAAGATGCAGAAGAACAACCCCAAAAGAAGTGGTACGGACCGCGGTGCCGATAGCTTTAACCAATAGCTTAACATCACTGCACTGAAGGCGATCAACAGCGACGCTACGCCAATGTTTGACATGGAATGTGTATCGAAAGCGTTAAGCTTGATGCGGTGGAGCCGCAGTGCCCAGATGATACCAACGCCCCACATCGAGATGACCGGGAAAAGCACCCAACTGTCTGCGATCGGCATCCAAGGCGTGCCCGTCCCGTAGCGGAAGGCAAAGGCGCAATAGAGGGCAAGGGGGACGAGCATGCTGTCGACGGCCAGAAAAATGGCCCGCTTTTTCGCCCTCGAAAGGTCGTGAATACTGTTCATGTGCATGGCGATAATTTTCTTTGAATATAAAAAGTCGTTCGTAATGTGCAGAGGTTACCAAATTACTCGCGTTTCACGAAGGTATTTTTGCGGATCCGCCGCTTGTCGCTTGCGTTATACGCCCTGCCCTTGATCCGGCCGCAAGATATTGAATACTCTTCCCCGCGCGAAGCTATATAAAGAGACACGCGAAAAGGGAATACATCAGAAACTGCTGGCAATGATGCGCTGATGTGCCCCCATGAGAAGACCTTCAATACCGCCATCGCACGGAAGATTCGTAATAATTTTATGGATGTCCAGCCCATCTTCACCAGCTGAAAAATTGCATGATTTTCTGGCGGACATAATCTATAAGACCCTATAATTATTATATATTATAAATTGTCAGCTGACAATTTCGCGGTTGGCCAGAGCAATTAGCATAGGTTGCAGTGAAAACACCTCTTGGCGCGCCACCTGTGTCAGCCGCGAAGGTATGCGCCTGGGCTGCGGATGGCTGCGGCCGTCTCAAGCACACATGAGATAGTGGCCGTTTCCGGCCCAATACACATTTTGCGCTGAGACTGCCTAGACTGGTCGATACCGAGCATAGTTCTGATTTTGTGCTAGCGGCCAGGGAACATAAATAAGCACACACGCCCGATCGCAGACCGAGAACACTTCGTAAACTCAATCTTGAAATAGGTTCGATGCCGGCGTAACGTGGCCCTATGGATCACACATACCACCACAACCTGAGCTCCCGAATATCCGACTGATTACTAGTTCGGTATTTGGGAGTGCCTCGGTGGGACACGGGATTTATAAACCCTTTAGCAGCAGATTACTGCGTCGTCGGCGGTTCAATTCCGCCCATTCCTACCAATACCTATGTGTAAATTTTGGACCTGTTGCGCTGCAGCCCAATGTATAATACTTTAGTTAACGTCAACTTCCAGTCGGATTCGACTGGGCCATTCCTAACCATTGTTGGGCTCCGACTGTGCGGATTACGATAGCTAGTGATGGCGGCAAACATTGTCGTCAGAATCTCGCTTCGTCTTTACAACCACCACCAGATCAGTTCGGCTATCATGGTTGGCGGAGGGGACGAGATCCCTACGGCTTCCCGTCTCTGGCTAAATAGATACGATGCTTTAACGTCGGCCCCGAAAGCAAAAGAGTTGCCAGCCGTCATCGGAAAGAACGCTTTTAGAGCCTAGAAAGGGTACTTGGCTCGCTCGACAGATATCCAAAGGAATCGGACATTTGAAAAAATGTGCCGATTTATATATGCACACAAAATACATCTTGTGTTTGCTTTTGCGCGCGCCACAAACTGTTGACTTTTACAAGAGCATAGATGGTAAGTCTCTGATATATAACAGTTTACTATCGTCACAAATATTAGGCCTCAACGCCCTCAGGTCACTCAACAGTTTATCCTAGATTAATCCGCCATATCTGTTAATATCTCTCAAACAATAAAGACTTGAGGGCAGCAATGAGCGGGATTCGAGCCTCCCAGAGATTTGAAGTCATGTCCAAGCGGCTGGGTAACCGGTTGCATGAGCATGCGCAGGAAACCTTCCCGCCGGACGCCCAAAAGGGCCTCCGTCGCTTCGCTATGCGGGAAGCAGCTGAACTGCTTCGCATCAATCAGAACACCTTCCGACATCATGTATCGAACCTCGAAGGCTTCCCAGAAGGGATCTTAGAGGGCGGCAATCGCCGTAGCTTCTCCGCAGAGGAGATGGTTGACGCGCAACGCGTGCTTCTTGAGACTGGGAGGATCAAACCAGAAGAACATCCGCACAGAAGGCCGGGAGAAGCTTGTCAGGTTTTGACAATCTTCAACCTGAAGGGTGGTTCTGCGAAGACATCATCTGTTGCTCACATTGGGCAACTATTGGGTCTACGAGGGTACCGGATCTTGCTGATCGACCTTGATAGCCAGGCAAGCCTGACGAACCTATTCGGTGTTACGCCCGAACTTGATCCGGATATGCCAACCTCATACGATCTTATCAAATCCGACGATCCGCTTCCCGCTGCAGAAATCATTCGCAAAACGAACTTCCCAACTGTCGACCTGATCCCGGCATCCATGGACATTATGGAGTACGAGTTCGAGGTTGCCCTGAGTTTTAGAGAAGGTACCACCACGTTCCATAGCCGCATCAGGGATGCACTCGAGCCAGTCTTGAGCCAATATGATGTGGTACTGTTTGATACCCCACCGCAACTGAACTTCTCGGTGATCTCGGCTCTTTTTGCATCGACTGGGGTTCTGATCCCGCTGAACGCCTCCATGCTTGATGTGATGTCCCTTGCGAGCTTTCTAGCAATGGCAAGCAACTTGATGGGAGTAGTCGAGACGCATGCCCCCGAACACGGGCTGAACTTCGTGAGACTTCTCATCACACGCTACGAAAATACAGATGGTCCGCAGGTTCAAATTTCGTCTCTACTTCGGACAGTGCTTGGAGATGCAGTGCTATCTGCAGAGTTCCTCAAATCAACTGCAGTGGGCGACGCTGCAAATACCCAACAGAGCATATTTGAAGTCGAACCTCGCGATGTGAATCGTCGAACTTACGAGCGCGCGACCGAGTCCGTTTCTCGCGTGACGGATGAGGTTGAACGAGAAATTCTCAAGGCATGGGGTCGTAGTGATGGCACGTAAAGTCTTCGGGAGTTCCCTAAAGAATGCGATGGGTGAAGCGCCGCTTTCGGAAGATAATTTGGATACGAATCGCACGAGCCCGACTGTAGCTCGGGCCCAAGCATCCATTCTCGAAGAAGATAAACACGCCACGCGACTGATAGACCCGAACGCCATCCAGATGTCCGCGGTCATGGATCGCATCGATCCCAGCGATGGGCTGGATGATCTTGTCTCGTCGATCCGCGAGCACGGTCAAAAAGTTCCAGTTTTGGTTCGCAGAACCTCGAATGGACCCCTTGAGATTGTCTATGGTCGCCGCAGGCTTCTCGCCTGCCGCGAACTAGGTCAGAAGGTGCGCGCGACGGTCATGGAGATGACCGACGAGGAAGCACTTATTGCCCAAGGTGTAGAAAATAATGCCCGGCAAGATCCATCTTTCATCGAAAGGGCTCTGTTTGTAGCCGGCATCATTCGGGAACTCGGGAAAACAGACGAGGCCCGCAAGAACGCGCAGACAGTTGCGTATCGGGCACTTCAGATAGATGAATCGCTTGTCTCACGGATGAACCGTATCGCGACAGGCATTCCTACTGAATTGATACAGGCTATCGGACCTGCGCACGGCGTTGGTCGACGGGTCTGGGAAAAACTCTTTCGGTTGTGCGAGAAAGACGGCGCAAGAGCCCGCGAAATTGCCACCAAAATCCCCCGCAATTTATCAGGCCCCGATCGTCTGGAAGCAGCGGTTACCTTGCTGACGGCCACCAAGGCATCCGCTCCATCGGCGCACCCCGACGAGCGCGTGAAGGTCGGGCGAAGGGGTAATCGTATCACTATCGACGCTGACGCAGATCTAGCCCCACGTGTGGAGGAGGCTGTGCGCAAGCTGATAATTGAGCTTCTTGACCGCGGTCAAGTTGGGCCAGAGTAACAACCCCGCGTCTTGACCGCGGTCAAGACGTCAAAAACAACGAGCAGCAAACGAAAGGAGGACCGGCTAGAAAAAGAAAGACCCCCCGAAAGCGATACTTCCGAAGGGCCTCAATTAGTCTCGACACCTAATTGATACCCCCAAATCGAATCGATTTCAACACCGCTGGCGGTGAACGGGGATGCTTTTTCTTCCGAAACACAATGGAACATCAAAACAAAACACGAACCGCCTTGGCGGAACGGACAGACTTGCCCTACCCTAACCCATATGAACTGTTAGGCCCGGTTCGCATTTTGAGAAAAGAGCTCGGCCTGACGACCAACGACCTAGCCGTGTTGACCGCACTCATCAGCTTCCTTCCCCGTGAAAGACGTGGAGGTCTGGATAGCCGGCAGATCGCACTTACCGTCGTTTTCCCATCGAACGCTTCGTTGTCAGAACGGGCCAATGGTCTTGACGAAAGAACACTTCGTCGCAGCCTTGGGCGCCTCTCAGCGGCTGAACTGATTGAACGGAAGAGTTCCGCAAATGGTAAACGCTTCCCGTTACGATATGGAGGTGTGATTAAGGACGCCTTCGGCATCGACCTTAAGCCCTTGATCCAACGATACGACACTCTCTCAATGCAGGCGTCACAGCTTACTGAAGAACTCGAGCATCTACGGTCACTGAAGACCGAAGCCTTAGCACTCCGTGCGTCTCTCCTTCGGCATACAGGCCTCGATGAAGGAAAACTCTCTACCCTACACATGTTTAGAAATATCTTGCGTCGCGCGACGTTGACCGTGGACGCAGTTCTAAGCATTATCTCGCAACTCCGAGCTATGGGCGCCGTTAAAGATGCCTGCTACGGTGAGAGGCACACCGTAGTAAATGCTAAAGCAGACGAAAGTCTACAAGCTGTCGAACAGCAGTCTGGTACACTGGATCCGGGCGGACTGACCGCCACAAACGGACAAAATGTCCGGCACATAGAGTCTACAACAAAAGATATTAATAAGATTGCTATTAATGCAACGGGACAAGATGAACAAACGTCGCAAATTCAGGCCAAGATGAACCGTGACCCAGAGAAAATGGCTTGGGAAGACTTCATCCATGTAGCAGAGCTTTTCCCGGTCCCTCCTCACTCAGGGGCAACCCTTACCCGCGTTCTATATGATCTAGGTAAACTGCTTAGAGTGGGACAAGATAGATTGAAACGCGGCATCCAAAAGGCGGGCGCAGGCAAACTGCTCCTAGTCTTCGACTACCTGTTAGCCCGCGCCGGTACGATTAAGCACCCCGATGCCTATTTTGAGAAAGTACTATGCTCACAACTTGACCGCGGTCAAGAAACTCCACGGCATTAGATAGAATGTTAGCTTAAGGGGACAGCAGATGGTTTTCCTAATGGGTCGCTACTGAGATGTATCATAGCGAAAATCTGGTAACAGCTCTTCAGGCTAAGTTCTGTTGACTACAAAGGCATACGTAAGGCCGAAGTTCTTATGATCCACTCCACCGTGCTGCGCATATAGGATAAGAAGTAGCTCACACTAAAATATCTTAAGGCTTCTATATCCTTACGAGACAATGCCCTCAGGGGCGTACTGCTCGCTGGAGATGTTGAGGGAGCATCTCAAATTTAGATCCGACGCCCCTGCCCCGTATAGGAACTTCTAGCCGGTAAGGAATAACGGTAGAGTACTATTGGGTTCCCCAAAAACTAATGGTTGCGTGTGAAGTGGTCCCATCTTTTCGGACAGGTTTGCAGCGTTTCTAAGGTGTATCGGGTTTAGGTTTCATGCTGCGTGTCGCTCTTCCAAGCCTGCCCAATATGCGTCGTCCGGCGTCTGCCGATCAAGCG
>Ga0208018_100098_pt1 | contig 33410 bp, 46 predicted proteins | sample 31_taG_FD_184105 | JGI IMG/M metagenome (GOLD analysis project Ga0208018, IMG submission 184105) | Marine viral communities from the Gulf of Mexico - 31_GoM_OMZ_CsCl metaG (SPAdes) (version 2) | ecosystem: Environmental > Aquatic > Marine > Oceanic | place: Gulf of Mexico | collected 2015-07-12 | reverse complement strand
GGCGTGTGGATGTCGACCAACCCGATGGATAGTGACCATTGGTGGCATGAGCTGGCAGAGAAGAACCCAGTGCGTGGCAAGTATCCGTGGAAGTTTTACAAGCAGCCCGGCGGCGTAATGGAAGGCACGAAGGAGCATGAGGACGCGATATACTCTGCGAATAAGTATTGGATTAACAATCCTGACGCGGAGAACGTAAACAACCTGCCGCCCGGTTATTACGAGCAGCAGTTGGCTGGTAAGTCGCTGGACTGGATTGAGTGCTATGCTGGTGCCAAATATGTTTACGTGCAGGACGGCAAACCCGTGTGGCATGAGTTCTCCGATAGCTTGATGTCGTATGAGGTTGAGATTGAGCCTGACATACCCGTGCATATTGGATTGGACTTTGGTTTGACCCCCGCTGCTGTGTTTGGTCAGAAGATGCGCAATGGTCGCTGGCACGTCGTGCATGAGCTGGTTGCGTTCTCTATGGGGTTGGAGCGCTTTGCGCATCACCTGATGGCAGACATACAGCAGAAGTTTCCTAAGTCGGATGTGTTTATCTGGGGTGACCCGGCGGGTATGAAGCGCGATGAGATTTTTGAAGTGACTGCGTTTGACCATTTGCGGACGCTAGGGCTGCGAGCGCAGCCCACCGCGTCCAATGATTTTATGGTGCGCCGTGAAGCAGGTGCGATGCCGATGAATAGGTTGATTGACGGTAAGCCCGGTCTGCTTGTGTCGCGTGACTGCGTGCGCACGCGAAAGGCATTGTCTGGTGGTTATCATTTTAAGCGTGTGGCAGTTGGTGCGGGGCAGGAGCGGTTCCGCGATGCGCCGAATAAGAACGAGCATTCGCACGTTGGTGACGCATATGGGTATCTGATGTTGGGTGGTGGCGAGCATCGTATGCTTACACGCAACCCGAACGGACGGCCACAGTTCAAGCAGTTGCAGGCCAATATGGATTTTAGCGTATGGTAACGGACACGCTGCTTGCTGAGATTGTGAAGAGCGACAATCTGAAGATTGTGCCGTTCCGCTGGTATCACCCTCGTTCAATGGACTTGCGCGAGTTCGACCTGTTGGCTTATCAGAATATTGAGAACTATGAGGATATGCTGCGGTATTACGAAACGGAGCCGTTTAGTTTTACTGCGATTTTGGGCGGCAAGATGGTCGCCTGCTTTGGTTCACACGAGATGTGGGACGGCGTGACGGAGAGTTGGCTCATAGGAAGTAAGCACCTTAATATCGTGCCGATAACGCTTACGCGTATGTGCCGTCGATACTTGGACGTAGTAGCGCGCGAAAAGCGATTACACCGAATGCAAATCACTGTTGATACGCAAGATAAGGTTGCAGTCAGATGGGCAATCGCGTTAAAATTCGAGCAAGAAGGGCTGCTGCGGAAGTACGGCCCACACGGTTCCGACTTTATTATTTTTTCGAGGATATACGATGAGCGGCCTATTTGATGTAAAAATGCCAAAGCCTGACCCTGAGATTGCAGAGCTGCAAAAAAAACAGGAAGCGCGCATTGAGCAACAAGAAATCCAAAAGCAAAAACAGCTACAGGCTCGTCAACGCGCTCGTCGCACTGGCGGTCAGCGTATGCTCTTGTCCACCGAACGCGGAGCCGAAGCGCGTATGGGTCTCGACCCACTAAGCCCGGAGCAGTAATATGGGTAAGTACAATCCCTTCAGTAAAAGAGGACGTAGAAGTATTAGGCGTGATTTTCTTCCTGAAAAAGTTGATAGAGAACTTAGTCGCATCGGTAAGCAGGCAGAGGAAAACCTCAAAGACGCTGAGCGCGATATTAAAACAGCTCTGTCTGAGGGTGAGACAGGTCTCAGGCAGGGTCTTGCAGATATTGAGGATGTTGTAACAGGCAAAACACCCGACAGCATTGCCGCAGAAATTCGTGAGGCCGAAGCTGAGCAGGCTGAAGTTCTTGAGGAGCTGAAGGAGAGAGAAGCTGAAATTGAGAAAAAAGAAGAACGGCGCTCCACGGCTGCGGGTAAGCGCATCGCTTCGCGCCGCCGCGCTCGCAGAGCTGGTCGTCGCTCTCTTCTCTCTGGTGGCCGTTTGGGTACTGGAGCCGACCAGCCAACACAGAGGACGCTTGGATAATGCCTAAAGTAATCTTGAAAGACGGCAAGACCCGTCACTTTGCATATACGAAGCCCGGCATGAAGGCCGCGAAAGAATACGCCAAGCAATACGGTGGTCGTGTTGTTGATGGTGGCATGAAATATTCAATGGCTAAGAAGAAGGGCAAAGCGTAATGGCTTACGGCGTGCCGAAAGATAAGAAGTCTGGCCTGCCTCGCAAGTATGTGGCTGGCGCTAAAAACCCTGATAAGCAACGCAGGGAAATCAAGCGCACGCGCAAACTGTATAAGCGCGGCCTCTTGTCTGGTGCGCAGATGGATAAGATTTCTAAGGAGCGCGCGCGTGGCTAAGTTTGACAACATTCCGGGCGCTGGTCGTTTTAGCAATGACAAGCTGATGAAGGTATACCGTCGTGGTCTGGGTGCATACTACAGCTCTGGCTCACGCCCCGGCGTATCAGCTCACCAATGGGCTATGGGTCGCGTAAAATCTTTTGTGTCTGGTAAGGGCGGCGCGCGCAAAGCCGATGCCGATATTTTGAAGGGCAAGAAAGATGGCTAGTAGTCCTGCTTGGCAACGTAAGGAAGGTAAAAATCCGTCAGGCGGTCTAAACGAAAAAGGCCGTGCATCGGCGCGCTCGCAGGGTATGAACCTGAAGCGCCCGGTCAAGTCAGGCGATAACCCGCGCCGTGCATCCTTTCTTGCCCGTATGGGCGGTATGCCCGGCCCAGAGCGTGATGCAAAAGGTGAACCCACGCGCCTGCTTTTGTCTCTCCGCGCTTGGGGCGCGTCGAGCAAAGCAGACGCAAAACGTAAAGCTGCTGCGATAAGCAAACGGAATAAGGCGAAGAAAAGTGCATAGTGTAGAAAATATTATGAAACGCCACGAAGCGGCGCAGCGTCGTAAGGACAACTGGCGACAAATCTATGAGGACTGCTATGAGTTCGCTCTGCCGCAGCGCAATCTGTATGACGGATACTACGAAGGTGGCGGCGCGCCGGGTCAGAATAAAATGGCGCGCGTGTTTGACAGTACTGCTATCAACGCGACGCAACGCTTCGCCAACCGCATCCAAGCTGGTTTGTTCCCGCCCTATGGTGAGTGGTGTCGCTTAGAGCCGGGGCCAGACATTCCCGAAGAACGACGCATCGAGGCGCAAGCTGCGCTCGACGTATATCGTGAAAAGATGTTTGCGCTGCTGCGTCAAACAAACTTTGACCTAGCTATGGGCGAGTTCCTAATGGACTTGGCTGTCGGCACGGCTGTCATGCTCGTGCAACCGGGTGATGATATAACACCTATCCGCTTCACGGCAGTACCGCAGTATTTGGTTGCGATTGAAGAGGGCGCGCACGGCAAGGTCGATAACGTCTATCGTCGTATGCGCTTGAAGGGTGAGGCCATCGCGCAACACTGGACTGATATTGAAATGCCCGAACGCCTTGCGCGTATGGTTGAAGATAAGCCGACTGAAGAAATCGAATTGCTTGAGGCCACACTGTACGACGTTGAGCGCGGTGATTACTGCTATCATGTCATCTGGCCAGAAGGTAAGGCGCAACTCCTGATGCGCCGCATGAAATCTAGCCCGTGGATTGTAGCTCGCTACATGAAGGTGGCTGGTGAAGTATATGGTCGTGGTCCCCTTGTCACGGCCATCCCCGACATCAAGACGCTGAACAAAACAAAAGAGCTGCTATTGAAAAATGCGTCCCTGTCTATTGCAGGTGTCTATACAGCCGCTGATGACGGGGTACTAAATCCGCAGACTGTGCGCATCGCGCCGGGTGCGATTATCCCAGTAGCACGCAATGGTGGGCCTCAAGGCGAGAGCTTGCGTATGCTGCCTCGCTCTGGTGACTTCAATGTCAGCCAGCTCGTCATCAATGACTTGGTTATGAACATCAAAAAAATCATGCTCGATGACACGCTGCCGCCCGACAATATGTCAGCTCGCAGCGCGACTGAGATTGCTGAGCGCATGAAAGAGCTGGCACAAAATCTTGGCTCAGCCTTTGGTCGTCTGATTACTGAGACGATGGTGCCGATGGTTGCGCGCATCTTGTCGGTTATGGACGAGCGCGGTATCATCGAGATGCCTCTGCGTATCAACGGACTTGAGGTCAAGGTCACGCCAGTGTCACCCATCGCGCAGGCTCAAAGTATGGGCGACATCGAAAAGATTATGCAGTGGGTGCAGCTCTCGTCATCTCTTGGCCCAATGGGTCAGATGTCTGTCAAAGTGGACGGCATCTCCGACCACATTGCTGACAAGCTGGGTATCCCAGCAGAGCTAAGAACAACGCCGCTTGAGCGCCAGCAAATGATACAGCAAGCGGCCCAAGCCCTTCAAGAAGCGCCGGAGGAAGAGATACCGGCTGAAGAGAGTTGAGGTGGCTAATGCGTTTCGTCATACCAATCATAAGGGAGGGTGACGGGACGACGTTCAATCGTGGTGCGCCGCGCGCATCACGTTGGGCGGGTAGATGGAACGAATATTTTTTGCGCCAGCGCTACCCACGAACTTGGATGGTTAGGAAGGTTTTGAACAATGTCAGAGACTATTTTACAACCCACTGAAGGATGGGATGGACTGCGCTCAGTTGAGCCGCAGCTCCGCGCGACACAGCAGGACAATCAGGACGACATAGACCGATTGTATCTGCGCGTGTTCGGCAGCGATGATGGGCAGGAGCTTTTGCAGCATCTGCGTTCGCTGACGATTGAACAGCCCACGTGGTATCCCGGCGAAGAGGCTTCGCACGGTTATGCACGCGAAGGGCAAAACTCAATGGTTCGAGAAATCGAACGTAGAATTAGGAGAGCATCAGAATTATGAGTGAAGACGAAGGCCTGATGGCCCAAGCCTCTGTAGAGAGCGAGGATAACCAGCAGCCGGAGCAAGAAACGATTTCCCATCTTGAGCCGGATAACCAACCCAGCGTCGAAGACGTTACGGTAGCGGCAGAAGGTGAAGACATCGAGTTCACCCGCGAAGACTGGTTCCCTGAAAAATTTTGGAGCGACGAAAACGGGCCAGACATTGAAAACTTGGCGAAGTCGTATAACGAACTTCAGAAAAAGTTTTCACAAGGCAAACACAAAGCACCAGAGCAGTATGACAACCAAATATTCTCTGACGCAAACATCGAGGCAGATGACCCTCTGTTGTCCACCTATCTAAGTTGGGCAAAAGAAAACGGCATCAGCCAAGCCGCCTTTGAAGAGCTGGGCAAAAGTTTTATTGAACTTGCTGGCGAAGCAGAGACTGAGGCGCAAGTTTCTTTTGATGAAGAATATAAGAAGCTAGGCCCGAACGCCGACCTAACACTAAAGTCTATGACCGAATGGGCACAGGGCTTAGTGCGCAAGGGCGTATGGGGCGAGGATGATTTTGAAGAGTTTAAGATTATGGGCGGCACAGCTCAGGGTATTAAGGCTTTTCAAAAAATCCGCAGCTACTACGGCGACCAAACTATCCCGGTCAATGTAGGTGAGCCTGAAGGTGCACCGTCAAAAGAAGAGCTGCAAGCTATGGTAGCTGACCCGCGTTACGTCAGTGACCCGTCGTTCCGCATCAAAGTCGAAAAGCTCTTTGAACAGACTTATGGAAATAGCGACTACAATCCTGTATAATAAGATTGTTCGTGAAACCTCCGGGGCGGCGCTGTTTACAGTGTCGCCCTTTTTCTGTAAAATGTGATTTGTTGGATAACCTTTTGGCCTGACAAGACCCGCTCCGGGGCGCAGCGCGAGCGCCCAAGTCACAGCCCGGTAACGGATACCTGTAACGAAACTTTGTATTAACCACTTCTGAAAGGAACCCGTAATGGCACAAGGCATTACTTCAGCTTTCGTTCAGTTGTTCGATGCAGAAGTCAAACAGGCATATCAAGGCGCACGCGCCCTTGCCGGTGTGACCCGTGAGCGTAACAACGTCGAAGGCAATCAGGTGAAGTTCCCGAAAATCGGGAAAGGCACCGCCACTGTTCGCGTTCCGCAGACTGATGTAACTCCGTTGAACGTGACTTATTCGCAAGTCACGGCCACTATGTCGGACTACATCGCTGCTGAATATTCCGATATTTTCCATCAGCAAAAAGTCAACTTTGACGAGCGCCGTGAGCTTGTTCAAGTTGTCGGTAACGCTATTGGCCGTCGTATGGACCAGCTCGTCATTGATGCTATCAATGCAGCTTCCAGCCCGTCGACTGTTAGCACCGATATTGGCGGCACAGGTACGAACCTGAACCTCGCCAAACTGCTGGCTGCTAAAAAGGCACTGGATGCCAAAAACGTACCGGCTGAAGGCCGCTGCGCCGTCATCCACGCTAACGGCTTGTCAGCTCTGTTGGATGAAACCGAACTGACCAGCTCAGACTTTGCAACCGTCAAAGCTCTGTCGACTGGTGAAATTGACACCTTCTTGGGCTTCAAGTTCATCACTGTCGGTGACCGTGATGAAGGTGGCTTGCCGCTTTCTGGTGGCGTTCGCACCAACCTGTTCTTCCACCGCGACGCGGCTGGTCTGGGCATTGGTATGGGTCAGCGTTCGGAAATCAACTACGTTGCTGAAAAAACGTCGTTCCTCGTTTCTTCAATGTTCTCGGCTGGTGCCGTTGCCATTGATGACGAAGGTATCGTCAAAGTCAGCGCAACCGAGTAGGAGACTGAACTATGGCATACTCAAACACTGGTTTGAACACCGTAGCTGCCTCCAAGCGTGGTAACGCTCCGAGCATCTACACCTACACGTCAACCGACGCTATCGCCGATGTGAACACGTCAGGTTACTTCAATGACCTGTCTGACACTTTGGCTGTTGGCGACATCATCTTCGTTCACGACAGCGCAACCCCAACGATGTCTATCGTTGTTGTTCTGTCGAACGCATCTGGTGTTGTTGACGTATCTGACGGCACTGCCGTCAGCGTCGCAGACACAGACTAATCTGGCTGGGGGTGGCTTCGGCCATCCCCATCCTTTTTCTTTGGAGGCGTAAATGGCCGCTGGCGACACAAAACTTTCTATCTGTTCTGACGCACTTATCATGCTCGGCGCGGCTCCGCTGTCGAGCTTTTCTGATGGTACTGATGAGGCGCAGGTCGCTGACCGTTTGTACGATGATGTGCGTGACACACTGATTATGCAGTATGCGTATAGCTGGACAGTTAAGAAGGTTAAACTTGCTCGCTTGGCTGACGCGCCTATCAATGAATGGAAATATAAATACGCCTTGCCGGGTGACATACTTGGTAATCCAAAGGCTGTATTCATTACGTCATCTGCTGGCGGTCGACCAGCACGTGACTTTGAGATTTATTCTGGTGGTCTCTACACAGACTATGAAGATGTTTGGATTGACTATCAGTTTTTACCAGAGCCGTCTTCTTTCCCGCCTTATTTTGTGCGTCTTCTCAAAACGGCTTTGGCCGCAGAATTTGCTGAGCCGATTACTGACCAAATTACAAAGGCTGACTATTTTTATAACCGCGCGTTTGGCTCACCATCTGAAAATATGCGCGGCGGTTTGGTGCGTGTCGCTATCAACATTGATGGAGCAGACCGGCCACCGCAGACTATTGAAGAGTTCCCACTTACGGATGTTCGCTAATGTCGCGTATCATCCAAATACAAAACGATTTTACGGCAGGCGAACTTGACCCCAAGCTGCGCGCTCGTACAGACATACAGCAGTATAGCTCTGGGTTAAGCACAGCACAGAACGTCACAATCCAACCGCAGGGCGGCGCTAAGCGCCGTGACGGCACAAAGTATATTGCGACGCTGGACAGCGGCGCTGCCAATGCGACGCGTATGGTGCCGTTCGAGTTTAGTATTGATGACAGCTATATGTTGGTTTTTACGCCGACCAGAATGTACGTTTTTAAGGATGGCGTGCAGATTACCAACATCAACGGAACTGGTAACGCGTTTCTGTCTGTGTCTGGGCTGACGGCCAGCGTCATACCAGAGATGAATTTTATTCAGTCGGCTGACACGCTGATTATCGTGCATTCATCTTTGGCGCCCCTGTCTATCGTGCGCGGCGCGAGTGACAGCACGTGGACGGCAAGCACAATCTCTTTTGGTTTTGTTCCTAAGTTTGCCTTCTCTCTAACAACAACCGCAGGCAATGCTTTCAACACGGGCACGCCACATGACCACCTAGAGACCACTGGTACGACTGGCAACATTACGTTGACTGCAAAGCACAGCGGCTCCGACGCAAATATTTTTACAACATCCGCGGGGGGTTCTTTTGGTTATGAGGGCCAGTATATAAACGTCACACCGTTTGGTCGTTTGCGGATTGTGCGCAGGGTAAACGATGCGACACTAGATTGCTTTGCCGAAGTGCCTCTTTTCGACACAAGTAATATTGATGATGCCGATTGGGAGCTTGAGCAAGGGTACGAAGAAACTTGGTCTAGCACCCGTGGCTGGCCTCGCGCGGTTACGTTCCACGAAGGGCGCTTGTATTTTGGAGGGACTAGCACGCGACCCTCTACCATATGGGGTTCGCGTGTTAGCAGCTTCTTTGACTTCGACCCCGGCGAAGCCCTCGATGACGCTTCCGTCGAGGCGACTATGGACACTGGTACGTTCAACGCAATCATAGATATGTATTCTGGTCGGCACTTGCAGATATTTACATCTGGTGGCGAGTTCTACGTGCCGCAAGGTTTGGAAGAACCCATCACGCCAAGCAACTTGATTGTGAAGGCGCAAACCTCGTTTGGCACCAAGCCGGGCATACGTGTGCAAAACCTAGACGGCTCTACCCTGTTTATCCAGCGTCAGGGTCGCGCCATTCAAGAGTTTGTTTTTAGTGATAGCGTGGCGGCTTACACGTCTGCCAAGATTTCTCTATTGTCGTCACATCTGCTAAAATCACCTAGTGAGATGGCGGTACGTCGGTCTACGGGCACAGATGAGGGTGACCGATTACTGATTGTAAATGACGACGACGGCTCGATTGCCTGCTATACCATCTTGCGTTCGCAGAACGTAATCGCGCCTACAGAGTGGACGACTGATGGGCAATTCATCAACATCGGTGTCGATGTTAGCGATATATATACTGTGGTACAGCGCACTGTTAACAGCGCTTCTGTGTATTATGTTGAGCTGTTTGACCCTGATGTTTTGTTGGACTGTGCTAAAACTGGTGGCGCAGCTAGTTCTGTTACTATGGCGCACCTCGAAGCAGAGAGCGTCAAAATCATACGAGACGGGGTTATTGAGCCAGACCAAACAGTGGGTGCTTCGCCGTCTACAGTAACCTTTGCGATTGCCGCAACCTCAAGCCATCAGGTCGGCCTGAACTTCACCCCGATTGTTAAGACGCTGCCAGTTGAGCCTAACCTCAGCAGCGGGTCGCTCAAAGGATTTAAGAAGCGCATCTTTGAGGTGAATGCTGAGTTGTTTGAGACGCAGGCTCTAACCATCAACGGTAAGCAAGTTCCGTTCCGTAATTTTGGCACGGGCATACTTGATGATGATGTTGAAGAATTTACAGGCATCAAGACATTGAACGGCATTTTGGGTTATACTTACGACGGACAAATCACCATCGGCCAGACAGTGCCGCTCAAGATGACCCTATTGGGAATTGATTATAAGGTAAGCGCAGGACAGTAATATGGCACAGGTATTTTATTTTGTTGCAGCAGCCGCGACGCTTTCTGGTGGTCGCAAGGCAGCAAAGGCACAGGCTAAGCAGGCTGCTTATGAGCAGCAGCGCGCTCGTCAAGAGTATCTGCAATACAGGCAAGAGGGTGTTGCTGTGCTTGACGAGATGCTGCAAAACGCAGCCACGATGAACGCATACGCAGGAGCTGGCGGCATCGACGCGGCCAGTGGTTCGGCTGACACCATAGCAAACTTTAATCTTGCTCAAGGCGTGACCGACCTTATCACTACACGTGAGGCTGGGGAGATGTCCCTGATGGGCGGCAGGATGAGAGCAGAGCAGTTGATGGCGCAGGCTAAAGCGACCAAGCTCAACGCATTTGCGCAAGCTGCTGGTATGGTAGCTGGCGGCATTGAATCAGGAATGAAAACTGGGACAGGGACGTAATGGCCGAAGCACCTAAATATCGTCGCCGTCCGTTGCGCTTGCCTGACGTGCCAAGCGTCGACTTTGTGTCGACTGGCCGCGCGCAGCAGCAAGCGATTGGCTCTATAGTAAACGCGTTGGACAGGATGGCCGACTTTGCGTTTGAGTATCAGAAAGAAGAGGCCATTGATTACGGTGTCGAAAACGCACCCGACACAGCTCAAATCAACAAGGCGATGGAGAGCGGCACCGCGCTAGACATTCCAAGAGGTGAGATTGCTCAGGCCGCTGCTGCCGAAGTTGTCAAATACCGTATGGAGCAACAGGTCAGCACAAAGGTGCGCCTGTTGGATGCTGACCCAGAAACACAAAACCTGTCTGTCCAAGATTACGCTAAGCGCGTCAACTCAATCATCAATGGCTACGGTTCTGTGCTTGATGACAATATCGGCAAGGAGACTGGTCAGGTGTTCCGCGCTAAGATGGCGACGATATACAACAGCTCGCTGCTGGCGTTCTCTAACAAAAGAATAAAGCGACAGCTAGAGCAGGACAGAGCTGATAACTTTGAGCAGGCTCGCTCTATTATGGATACGTTTTCCACCATCGTGACTGATGGGGTTAGCGTACAGAACCCTATCGACGGGCAAGTAACAACGCAGCTCGATATTATCGACCAGCAGATTGCGTCTATAAGTCAACTACCGCATTTGACCGCCACTGAGAGAAAGGGGCTGCTTACCGAAGCTGAGAACCGTAAGGCGGCGGTTATTCAGCAGCGTGTTGGCGAGTGGATTTTGGAACAGCCAACAAGCCACGTCGCTCAGGTTTTGACCAACAAGGTTGAAGACCCCAACATTGCTGTCCTGCTAAACGGTCTACAGCCTGACGAGCGACGCGACGTTATTCTTGGGGCGGCAGCTCAGATAGAAGAGAACGAAGCAATCGAGAAGAAGATGGCTGACGCTGCTGAGCGCAAGCAAAAGATTGCAGCAGACAAGCATTCTGAGCTGGCTATGCAGGCATACCTTGCCAATGATGTAGAGGAGCGAGACGCGCAGATTGCAGCTCTTAGGGACATCGACATTGACGCAGCCAACAAGCTCGAAGCTGGTCTAATGAAAGAGGGCGGTCAGGATAATCCTGATGTCATTAACGGCCTGCTTATCAAGTCAGCTCAGGGAACAATAACGCTAGACGATGTTGTCAACGCACGCGGCGATATGAGCACTGCGACGTTCAAGGACTTCATTAGCCGGGTCGACGCACGACGCAATGACGACCACAACATTGCTTTGGATATGGCGCGCGCTACGTTGGGCATAAACAAAAGCGCTTTGACTACTGACCCTGAGAAGGGCGCTCGTATGGCAAGGGCTGAGAACGAGCTGAACCTTGCGGCTAAGGCGGACCCGACAATCAATCGCATCGACTGGATGCAGAACTACATTGATAACGTGCTTAGCGGCGAAGCAGAGAAAGCTAGAAAGGAGGCGCGCGCAGGCATAGATGCTGCTAAGAAGGAGGCAAAAGTTGAGACGGACGAGGAGTTCATCCAATACGTCCAAACCAGAATTAACAATAAACAATACTACAACAGGCAGATGAACCGTCTGCGTACGCTTGGATTGGTGCAAGACTAATGAGCAGCTTGAAAAACGAGTTTATGAATACCCACGACCTGTACTCCACCGGGCAGGAGATGCAGATGGTGCGTGACGAGACTGGTGCGCTGCGCGCTCAGATGGTTATGCCCACTGCTGAGGAGCTGGGCAAGCTACGCGCGCCGATGCGTCAAGGCACATCGCCTTACGCTACTGGGGAACGTGACCCGTCTATGATACCGGCTGACCTAGCACGCACCACAGGCGCACTTGCAAAGGGCGCTGTGTCTGGTGCTGTTGGCGCGCCCGGTGACATCGCTGGCTTAGCATACGGCATTGGCCGCTCCCTTGCGGCTGAAGAAGGTGAGCGTCTCGATGCTTTTGTTTCTGGTGTTGAAGAGATGTCGGCCAAGTACGGCACCGAAGCCGTGTCTGATTTACTTAGCCTCATCGCGCCTAGCTTTTTAGAACTTGCACCAGAGGGTGATGAGCGCGCGCAGGCTATGACGCGTCAGGCCCAGCTCGCTGGCGAGGTTGTTGGCCTGCCCAAAGGTGTGCAACTTGCAACACGCGTAGCGCGCGATGTAATCCGCCGCCAGCGCGGTGCGGCTAGTGAGCTGGGCGCTATTGGCCCAGAGATACAGGCAAAGATTGACCCGCGCAAAACTATAGCTATGCAACCGCGTGAAGTAATCGAAGCGCTCGATGACGAGACGCGTGGCATCATTAGGGATTTGGCCACAGAAAAACGCGCGGCTGAAACTGTTGCGCCGGGTCTTGACGATACCCAGATTATAACAGGCGATGAGTTGCTTCGTACACTTCAGAAGGCTCAAAAAAAAATTCCGACGCGCAAACAAGATGAGCTAGGCTTCTACAGCCGCGCGCAAGAGTTCATCGACAATCTAAAGCAAGAGAAGCTGACCGGGCCGCAGCTCAAGGGGCAGATGCTTAACGCTGGCGTTAAGGCTGACGAGCTGAAGTGGACGGGCCTCGATGAGTTCCTAGAGGCCAATCCGAAGCTGACCAAGCAAGAGGCTATGGACTTTATCGACCAGAACAAGGTCAAGCTGGAAGAGATTACCTATCAGGGTGGCACGCTAAATCCTGACACGCACCAGAGCTTTGGCAACCCAGAAGTTATAGATGATTATGAAGAAATAAATTTTCATCGTGAACGAATAGACGATGAAATCAACTCTGGCGATGACGACTACTTAGAGCTGGCTCTTGAGAACAGGGGATACGATGTAACGTCTGGTGTCGCTGCATACAAAGAGCTGATGCAGGCTACAGGTGGTCGCTTCGTAAACGTAGAACCAGAGGTGCTGGCACGTATACAAGCTAAGCACCCTGACGTAGATGTTAAGAATATCGGCTGGGAAGTTGATGCTGAGCTTAGTGATATTGCCAGAGAAAACTATTTTAATAATCCATATTACGAGGTGAACGGCGAGGGTGCGCTTGAAGACTACCGCATCGTCGGCAATGACGACACGGGCTACTATGTCACCTATCAGAACCAAGCCGTCGATGACATAACCGACGTATACTCACTTAACGAGGCGCAGGTGCAGGTGCAGCAAGACGCTATTGACCGTGGCCTCGACATTGGCGCAGGTGACACACAGTATTCCGAATACACGCAAGAGGGTGCGGAGAACTACCGCGAGGTATTGCTGACCAACCCCGGCTACAAGGGTGACCCGTCGTTCAAATTAAACGAGGCACAAGAAGCAAGGCTCAAAGAGCTTGGCGACAAGATACAAGCAGAAAAAGAGCGCCGCCCTAGCCAGATAGTCGTTAGGCCATCTGAGGCCTTAAGGGTGGCTGAGGCTAATGAGTTTGAGGCGTTACAAAAACAACAGCGCCTTTCTAGTGTAATGGAAAACCGTATGCCATCACCTCACTGGCAAGAGGATGATGTTGTTGCGCACGCTCGTTTGAGTGACCGCAAGTTGGGCCGTCGCACAGAAGACGGCAGGTTTATTACAACTGAGACTAATTTTGACGACGTAGGCCGCGTGCTTTACATCGAAGAGCTGCAAAGCGACTGGGCGCAGATTGGTCGTCGTCGCGGCTTTGGCGCGACAGAAAAAACAGACTTTACTATTTACGAGAGCAAAGACCCGCGAACAGGTGAAACTTACTTTACTGTGTACAACATAGAAGGCGATGAACAGTTAGGCGACACCCCACCAGTAGTATTTATTCGTGGCGAACAACGATTCGCCACGAGGAAGCAGGCAGAAGACGCCATTGAGTATGAAAAGAAAATGATGCCCAAAAAGATTGGCACACCTGAAGGCCCACTGGTCGGCAAGACCGACAAGTGGACAGAGATGTCTATGCGCCGTCTAATCCGCAAAGCTGCCGATGAGGGCTACGATTATATTGCGTGGACACCGGGCGACGTGCAGTTTGACCGTTGGAACGAACAAGGCCTTGAGACGTATTACGACAAGGTACTGCCGAAGGCTACGGGCAACGTTGCCAAGAAGCTGGACGAAGAAGCTAAAGTTGAGGACATCGAAATTAGCATTGACGGTGACCCACAAACGACCAAAGCCTTGCGTATTACTGACAAATTGAAGACAATGGCAAAAGAAGGCCAACCGTTGTTTGCAGTACCTGCTGCCGTCGGTGTTGGCGCTGCACTAAAACCGAAAGAGGAAACAGATGGCAATCTCTAAGGATAGCATAGAGCAACGCATCGACCAGCTCAGCACGCAAGAAGAGCTGAACGATACGCAGTTTGAGCAGCCAGTAGACCTAGACCCGGCTGAGCCAAATCCGTATGAGGGTTTGCTTGGCGAGCCTGAGATTGTCGAGACGCAAGAGCCTGAGCCTATTAAGGTAGCAGGCTTGAAAGATGTCGTCGTCGGCGTGGCTAAGCGCATGAGCGAAGCTGAGAAGAAGGTCGTGCCGCCTATCCCCGACAAGCCCGTGCAGCAGATTGGCGCAAGTATGGTCGTGCGTGAGGCGACACCAGAAGAGGTCGCTGAGCTGGCAGAGGCTATTGGTGGTGAATACACTAAAGGCATAAACGTCGTGCGTATCGGTGACAACATCGACGCATATGATGTGGGTGAGCATCTTGCTAAAGTCAAAGACGCAAACTCTGGTTTGTTTGAAGCACAGCGTCGCGGCGTTCTCAATATGGAGAAGCTCGAAGAGATGGCTATGCAGCAGGGTATGGACAATATCGTTGCTGAATGGTTGGGTCGCGCGCCGGGCACTGGCGAAACTGCTGAGAAGATTTTGGCTGGTCTGATAGCTGCGCGCCAAGTAACAAACGAAACTATCGAGGCGTTGGAAGCGGCTCGTAGGTTACCTGAAGGCGCAGAGCGCCAAGCAGCGTTTGAGAAGTTTTTTAAGCTGATGACGGTTGAGGCGAACCTATACGCCAATCTGTCAGGTTCAGTTAGTGAGGCAGGCCGCACGCTGTATATGGCAAGCAAACTTAGTGATGGCGTGCTGGGTCGCCGCGCTGGTGAGCTTAACGCTTTGTTTGGGGCAGAGGACGTGCAAGACGTTGAGTTCTTGGGCGAGCTGTATATGGCAATCCCGACCCGCGCTGGCAAATCTAAGTTTGTGCAGCAGGGCATACTTGCCAAAACTATGGACGTAATTACAGAAGTTTGGATTAACTCAATCCTTACGCACCCAGCAACACACGCCGTCAACATCGCAGGTAATGCCATCTTTATGATGACACGCATTGCAGAGACTGCTGTTGCCAGTGGCATCGGTAAGGTTCGCTCTGCGGTGACGGGCACGTCAGACCGCGTGCGTATACGTGAGGCGCTTATTCGTCTTGATGCTATACGGGAAAGCTACAAAGACGCATTGCTTGTTGCTGGTCGTACGGCTTTTACTGAAGAGCCTACAGACATTGCGTCTAAGATTGACGTGCGTAATCGCCGTGCGATTGGTACGACTGGCGACCCGCGTGTTATTACTGAGCAAATTAGAAATGGCAACGTCGGTGCTGGTTTTGTAAATATTCTTGGCATTCAGGCGCGTATGGGTGGTCGTGCGCTTTTGGCTGAAGATGAGTTCTTTAAGGGTATAGCTTACCGCAGTGAGCTGCGCGTTATGGCTTCACTGCGTGGCGCTGAGATGTACGACGCTGCTATCGACGCAGGCAAGACGGTTGACGAGGCCAAAGCTGCTGCTGTGGCCGAAGAGGTGCGCATACTTAATAACCCGCCTGCTGGCCTTGTTACCGACGCGCAAGAAGCAGCAAGAACGATGACGTTTCAGGGCGACCTAGACGGCTTCTTAGGCGATATGCAGGGCGTTACCAGCCACCCTGTTGCTAAGCTGTTTGTGCCGTTCTACAAAACGCCAGTCAACGTAATGAAAGAGACGCTGGCTAGAAGCCCGGCTATGTTGGCTAACCCTAACTTTTACAGAACCCTGATGGCTGGTGGTCGTGAAGCTGACCTTGCCTTAGCTCAGGTGGCAACTGGCTCTGCTCTTATGGCAACTTTTGCGTATCAGGCGATGGGCATAGACGACCCTGACCGTAACGTAATCATTATGGGTTCAGGGCCACCTGACCGAACAGCTCGTCAGGCTCTTATGCGTCAAGGCATACAGCTCTACTCGATTAACTTTAAGCAAGACGACGGCACATATAAGTCGGTGACGTTTTCACGTCTCGACCCGATTTCTGGTCTATTGGCTATGGCTGCTGACTTTGCATATTACGCCCAATACGAAGAAGACCCAGCTGTGCTGGATACGCTTGCCACCGCTGCCGTGGTCGGCATCGCTGGCTATATGCAAGAGCTGCCTATGCTTGATGCCGTAAAGGACTTGGGCCGTGTGCTGAACCAGCCTGATGGTGCTAGTCAGTTTGAGGCTCTCACTGAGCTGCTTGCGCAGAAAGGCACAGAGGCCGCTCTTTCTTTTGTTCCATTGCAGTCGGCATTCGGCGCTGGCATTGCACGTATGCAAGACCCGACAGCTCGTAGCACTATGCTGCCAGAGGAGGGCTTATTCGGCGAAGACCCGACGACGACACCTGCCTTCGTGCGTGGTTTCTACACTGCGCTGCAACGTGCCAAGTCACGCAACCCACTGTTCAACAGAGACCTGCCGCCGAGCTTGAACCTGTGGGGCGAAGAGAGGATGACTGGTACTGGTGCTTTTTGGGAGATGTTCTCTCCTATCCGTATCAAGAACACCAAATACGCACCAGTGGATGAGGAGCTGGTATCGCTGGGGCTAGGCGTACCGATGCCGCGCAAAAAAGAATACGGTGTTTTGCTTAATGCAGTTCAGTACAACACCCTTATCACTTATATGAATGAAGTTGATAACAGCGGCAACCTGCCGGGAAATATTGGCTACAGGCACGGCGAAACAATGTTAGACAATATGATGAACTTGATAGACGGTGATTTCTATCAGTCGCTAGAAATGAACGAAGACAAGCAAAGGCTTTTAAGCAACATCGTTAGTGACAAGAAATCTGAAGCGATGAAATTGATGCGTCAGCAGGATGCTCTATTCAACGAGAAGATTTTGGATGCGCAGTAAATCATGTATAATGCAACCAGAGGTAAGATAGATGGCTGATTATAGTATCAACGCAGTGACCCGTCGGGTCGTTTATAGCGGCTCCGCTGGCTTGGGGCCGTACGCGTTTAGCTTTGAGATTTTGGAGCAAACGGACATCACCGTTTACTTCAACGCGACCAAGCTCACACTGACAACAGATTACACCGTTTCGATAAACGCAAACGGCACTGGCTCTGTTACGTTGATTGTCGCCACCAATGTGCCGCAGACACCTGTTAACGCTGACCAGATTGTTGTCGTCGGCGCGCGCGACCTTGAGCGCGTTACAGACTTTGTGACCGCTGGTGACTTGCGTGCCTCAGCTCTGAACGAGCAGCTCGATAGTCTTGTTATCTTCGACCAGCAAGTCGCAGAAGAAGCTAAGCGTACAATGCGCGCGCCGGTCTACGACCCGGCTCTAGTAGAAGATGGCGGCTCTCTGAATATGGAGCTGCCGACTGCTTCATCGCGCGCTGGCAAGACGCTTGCGTTTGACGATAACGGCAACCCGATTGTGGGTGAGGACATTGGTAACTGGCGCGGCGACTGGGCTGCTGGTACCGCCTACACTGTGCGCGACATTGTTCGTGATGCGTCTAACTATAATATCTATCGCGTCAACACGTCTCACACATCCAGCGGCACAACACCGATTAGCAGCAATGCTGATGTAGCCAAGTGGGACTTGGTGATTGATGCGTCATACGCTGCGACACAAGCCACCAATGCCGCTGCGTCGGCCACTGCTGCTGCCGCTAGTGCGACAGCCGCAGCTACGTCGGAAACCAACGCAGCCACGAGTGAGACGAACGCCGCATCCAGCGAAAGCACAGCAACGACGAAAGCGTCTGAGGCTGCAACGTCAGCTACTAATGCTGCTACCTCAGAAACCAACGCAGCGACCTCTGAGACTAATGCTGCAACCTCGGCCACCAATGCCTCTACTTCAGCTACCGCAGCCTCTACGAGTGCTTCTGCGGCCTCTACGAGTGCTACTGCTGCGGCTAGTAGTGCTACTGCTGCTGCGACCAGCGAGACTAACGCTGGCACAAGCGAAACCAATGCAGCTACTAGCGCAACTAACGCTGCAACCAGCGCGACTAATGCTGGCACATCTGAGACAAATGCAGCCTCCTCTGCCACTGCTGCTGCTGCATCTGCTACCTCTGCGTCTAATGCACAGACCGCAGCCGAGAGTGCGAGGGATAGCGCGTTAGCTTCATTTGATAGCTTTGATGACCGCTACCTCGGAACAAAAACATCCGACCCAACTGTTGATAATGATGGCGATGCACTGGTAGCCGGGGCGTTGTATTTCAACAGCACTGATGGGGAGATGAAAGTCTATAACGGCACATCTTGGGTAGATGCTTATGCTGATGGTGCTTCATTGGTTGCTAAGTCCGGCGACACAATGACGGGCAATCTGTCATTTGGCGACAACAACAAAGCCATCTTCGGTGCTGGCTCTGACTTGCAGATTTATCATGATGGAACATATAACTTTATAAATGCCGCAAGCGGTCAATTTATTTTTATGCAAGCAGACGAGCTTCGCCTTAGAAGCTCAACTGGCGAAACATATTTTGCTTCAACTTTAAATGCCGCAACTAGCTTATATTATGATGCGTCACTCAAACTGACCACCAGCAGCACAGGCATTGATGTCACTGGCACGGTCACGGCTGATGGGCTGACTGTTGACACTGACACGCTGTATGTTGACAGCACGAATGACCGAGTTGGGGTGGGGACTGATTCGCCCACTCAAGTTTTTGAAGTAAATAACGGCTCAAATACTGCGGCTGCAATTAAAGTTACAGACACATCTGGTTATACAGAGTTGTTTTTTGGTGACAGTGCAGACGATGACGCTGGATATATCTCTTATCGACACGCAACAAATCATATGGCGTTTGGTGCTAACGCCTCAGAGGCTATGCGCATCGACAGCAGCGGGAATGTTGGGATTGGCACGACTTCGCCCAGCAAAATACTTGAACTTACATCGGATAGTCTCTCGGCTATAAAAATTAATGGTTACTCCTCAAGTAGTGGACTGCCATTATACACTTATAACGATACTGCTGGTGTTGGGATTTGCACAGGCGATGCCGACAGCCAAGGTCAAGGTTACGCAAACATGATGTATCTTCGTGATACAGACAATTCATTTAATGTTTATTTAGGTAATGCAGGGGCTGTAACGCATAGGCTGAAACTTGAGTCCGATGGCGACCTCCACGTCGATGGCAACGTAGTCGCATACTCCACTACAGTCTCAGACATTCGCCTTAAGAAAGACATTGCACCGATTGAAAACGCAGTGACCAAAGTGCAGCAGCTTAATGGTTGCACCTTTACCTACCTCAAGGATGACCGCAAGTCGGCTGGCTTGATTGCCCAAGACGTAGAGAAGGTTCTTCCCTCTGCTGTCATTGAGGATGAGGCTGTGTTCCACGGCGAAGAAGGCGAGACATATAAGACTGTGCAGTATGACCAGTTGATTGGCTTGCTTGTCGAGGCAGTGAAGGAACTTAGCGCAAAAGTAGAGGAGTTAGAAAATGCCTCTTCAAAGTAGCGGACAGATTAGCTTGAATGATTTGCACGTTGAAGCTGGTGGCACATCTGGCACACAGTGTTCGATGAACGACAGCGACATTCGTGGCTTGATTAGTGCGTCTGCAAATAGTCAGATGACGTTTAGTAGTTTCTATGGTGCAAGCAGTCAACTATGGTCAACTAATGTCACACTTGGCAATTGGTCGTTTAAAGCAATTCAGTCTTATGGATACGGTCTGGACTTAGGTCAGACTATTCAAGGTTCAATTTCTGACAACACGATAGATTTTATAAATAACGGCAACGCTACTGCCGAACTCATTAGCATATATAACGGCACAAGCTGGAGTTTCCTTTTTAGGGCAAGAAATATCGGCACAGACACGACAAACACTGGCTTTACTTCTTTGACAGCACATAACACTACATTCACAAGAACAAGTGCAACGTCGTTTAATTATGACTCCAGCACAAATGTTAAGCAGTGGACGTGGAGTGCCTCTGGCAATGCTTGGGGAACAACCACAACTGGGACAACAAGAACGGTGGTGTTTAACTAATGGCTTACACATATTCAAACACTAAACCTAGCCCAGATGTTTTCGAAACGCTTTATGCAGACTCAGAAAAATTCTTGTTAAGAGAAACTCTAACTTCGGACATTATGGGTGAGCGTCCTTGCAAAGATTGGTTGTTAGAGCAACTTGAGGAATTACCTTTTCACTTTGAATTTTTCAAAGATGGCAAAACTATTTGTTGGTTTGCTGGGGTAAAAGAGGGTTCGTCGGCTAAAGTTTCAGTCGGATTGTTCTCGCCAGACTTAGACAACAGCCGTTCATATTGGACTGACCCAGACTTTTGGGCAATGTCAGAACAGTTTTTTATGGGTGAAGGCCTTACTGGATGGGTCACAGATACAGTAAGAAACACAACTCACCACAGGAATTTAATTAAAGAGGTTGAGGGCAAGCCAGAAACGCAAGAGGCCTTTTTTAACTTCAACGATATAGAGTGCGTAATTATCACAATGACTTACCCTACGGAGACTGAATAATGGAAACTATTATCACTTGGATTACAGCTATCGTAGCAGCCGCCTCGGTGATTGCTAACGTAACTCCGTCTATGCGCGACAATGAGATTCTCGCAAAGATTGATGACTTCATTCAGAAGTTGGCTCTGAATCTTCGCAAGGAGAAATAAGATGAACGACGATGCGGCGATTGATTACGTTGTAAGCGGAGTGGCAATCACCGCACCCGTCTGGGCTTCCGGACTCACCGTCTGGTTGAACCTTGCAATCGCTATCGGCGGTTTGTTCTTGCTTGGTATTAGAATAAGAAAAGCCTTACAGGATTAGAGCAATGAACTTTGGCGAGACACTACTTGCCTACTGGCCTATCCTAACGGCAGCAATGGCTATGATATGGTGGTTCAGTCGCTCCGTATCTCACCTCGAAAATAAGACTGACCGAATGGACGAGCGGCTGAAAGATACGGAGAGTAAAATCACGCAGCTCTTTACCTTCTTCAATCAGATGACACAGCGTCGGCTAGACAAACTTGACCGGCTTGAGGATAAGGACAAGTAGATGGGTTGGAAAACTGTGAGGGGGGCAGTTTCAATCGGTGCCGCTGGAGAGCATCTGGCGATGTCAGCATTCAAAGCGTTAGAATACAAATGCTCACTAGCTAATCTTGAGGGCACGGACATCATCCTATTCGACGACGACAACTTCCCCCTCCGCGTGGAATGCAAGACCGCAACCGGGCCACGCAGTGACACTGGTAAGTCGTGGGCCTTTATGACAAGCAAGGGCAGTAAGACAAAACGTCAAATCACAACAGACGATGCCGACCTGATTTGCTACATCGCTCTCGACTTGCGCCGCATCTGCATACGCTGCACGTCGACAGTCAAAGCAAAGCGCACGACGCTGACCCGTGAAGACTTCTTGGAACCAGAGCAAAAGCAGATTAGACTTGCGATAACAAAAGCACGCAAGCGATTGAACAATTACTAGCGGAGGCAGAGATGCTGAATATATTTAACGCCGTTGCAGGCATTGCAGGGAATTGGGTGAATGGCAAGGTCGAGGAGACAAAAGCTAAGGCTGTTGTGCGCGTTGAAAAGGCAAAGGCTGACGCAGAAGTGCAAAAGAAAATTGCGACAGGCGAGGTCGACTGGGAAGCTAATATGGCAGACGCTACAAAGGGTAGCTGGAAAGATGAGCTGGCACTGGTTGTTCTCCTTCTCCCTGCCGTCCTTGTTTTTATTCCTGCTTTTTCTGATGATGTTAAGAATGGCTTTGAAATCTTAGCTACGCTTCCGAGCTGGTACCAGAACCTCTTGTATATAGCAATTTGTGCGAGCTTCGGCATCAAGGCGGGTGATATGTTCAAGGGCCGTAGTGGAAAAAAGTAACAGCTCCCGTTGGTAATATGAAACTGTCTAACAACTTCAGCCTGCGGGAGATGACCAAGAGCCAGACAGCTCTGCGACGCGGTATCGACAACACCCCTTCAGAGGCTCATATCGAGGCGCTGAGGGCGTTGTGCGAGAATGTGCTGCAACCTGTACGCGACCACTACGGGCGTGGCTTTACGCCCAGCTCTGGCTACCGTAGCCCTGCTTTGTGCAGGGCCATAGGTAGCCGCAGCACAAGCCAGCACGCAAAGGGTGAGGCGGCTGACTTCGAGGTGCCCGGCGTAGCAAACATCGAGCTGGCTAGGTGGATACGCGATACGCTGGACTTCGACCAGCTCATCCTAGAATTTCACGACCCCGATGACCCGACTGCCGGGTGGGTGCATTGCAGCTACAGAGCTGGGAGCAACCGCAAGCAGTCGCTGATATATGACGGCAACACCTACAAGGTATGGAGTGAGTAATGGCACGGCAAAAAGAGAAGGTGATTATCGAGCCTGTTAAGAAACGTACAAGCATTGGCAGCTCGACACGCAGCAGACCGAATAACAAATCCAAACGAGCAAGCTGGAAGAAATACAGAGGGCAAGGTAGGGGATGATATACTTCATAACGGGGGGTATCGCTGGTGTGCTTTTCGTTATTGTGTTCTACAAATTGTAAGGGGCGGTCATCCTTCTCCAAAGACCCCGCCCCTATTTCTTTCTTAGAGTAATTCCAAACTTCGCGCCATACCCGGCGTTCGTTTTATATACCCTCGCCGCTCAAGCTGCTGAAGCATCGAGTGCGTCGGCGTTCGTGCCCGACCCGTCAGCTTAGCCAGCTCACTGATTGACGGCGTGTAGTCATTCAACTCTGTGAACTCTTTAATGACTTGCAGCAGCTCAGCTTGCTTAGGCGTAAGACCAGCGCTCATTAGTCCAGCTCCTTCAGCGTAAGCGTCTTCTGGCGATACGTCTCAGCAGGTTTGGCGGGTATGACCTTCTCTGCTGTCGCGCGCCGCTGACGCATCGGCCACTTCACGCGGTACTGCTTGTTGCCCACTATACCGATGGCGCTTTCGTGGCTACCCAGAAACTCTTTCAGCCCAGCCTCCGCTTCGTTGATGCGGCTCTCCGCAATCTTCTTATCACGATGCGCGTCGGCTAGGTCAGCGAGATAGTCCAGCGCCTCATTGTCTTTTATCTCCAGCTCAGGCACGGCATCGTCGACCATCGGGTAGGCAGTGTTGCCGTCCTCGCTGGAGAACACAGGATACCAGTCGTAATTTTTTTTGCGCTTTTCAAAATCAAGAACGGCACCAGCAATCATTTCCTGCGTGTCGTGCTGCACTTCGTAAACAAAGATGCGCAGCTCGTTGCCACCATACAGCACACACACGGCACCCCATTGCGCGCCCGTACACATCATCTGTGCTTGGAGCTGTAGTGGTCCACGATACAGAGCTGGCGTTGTCTCAGGCTTGCTACCCGTGTTCTTCGCCTCCAGCACGCCGCGCCCAGTGATGTCAATCTCATCGGACGTGATGCAGTAGATGCCCTTGCTAGTATCAGTTTTGATACTACCGCTGCCTGTGCCTGCGCCGTCCAGCGAGCAGGCCAGTGGTAGCTTCTCGTGAAAGAACGCCTCGTCGTAATCGAACTTGATGTCGGACAGACCAAGACGCTGCGATGCGATGTGCAGGATGGTTGGCTCCATCGCGTCGCCCCAGAACATTGCTTCGTTCTGCTTGAACGCTTCGCGGGGCACGCCCTCCTCTGCGTCGATGCACTTCTTTAGCACGTCGTTCGGGGTTTCATACGGGCTGGCATTCAGCAGTGCAGGCACACGTGATGCCGTAATGATATTATCAGGGGTTACTTTACCGACCATTTCAATTTCCTTTCGCGTCGATGATGGCAAGTTCAATGCCGGGTGCAAGCAGTAGGGCAACATACCCTACGCCAAAAATACAAAGCAAGGCGATGATGTCGCCAAGCGCTTGTTTCCAATCGTCGTCGTCACGCATGAGATACCTCCATAATGTTTTTGACGGACTGTGCGTACCAACTTTTGCCAGTAGCTGTTTGAATGCCTAGCTTGTTCAGCTCGTCGGCAATCGCGCGGAGCGACGCACCAGCGTCGCGCAGCGCAGTGATGACGGGCAATGCTTTGCCAGCGATGGCTTGCGTCTTTGCCCTGCGAACCGCGCCAGCGGCAAGACCGCCAGCGCGTGGGTTGGGAGAACCTAACTTTACGCCGCGCTGTTTGGCAGCGGCCAGTGCTGCCTTTGTGCGCTGCGAGATTTGCTCACGCTCGTGCTGCGCCACCACAGCTCGCACGCCGAACTCCAGCGTGCCAGCGTTCGGCATATCAGCAGCGATGATGTCGACCCCGGCCTTACGCAACGTCAGCAGGAATGCAGCGTCACGTGACAGTCGGTCAATCTTGGCAATCAAGATGGACGCGCCCAGCTCACGGCACAGCTCCAACGCTGCGGCGAGCTGAGGGCGGTCATCATTCTTGCCGCTCTCGACTTCGGTGAATGCGTGCAGGATGTCGTCAGCGTATGGTGCGACCAACGCCTGCTGTGCCTCCAGCCCAAGACCTGATTGGCCTTGAGCTTTCGTCGACACGCGATAGTAAGCGATGTACTTAACCATAAAAATCTGCCTCCTCTTCTTCGGTCAGGTCGAACGAAGGCTTGGTCATGCGCTGCAAGTAGGCTTCGACGGTGCCGTGCTTTTCCAAGTCGATGATATGCACAACGCCATCAATCTCCTTGAAGATAACGTCGTCCTGCTGCGCGGGTTCACGCAGCAGGAACTTCGGGTGGTCTAGCTTGTCGGTCATACATAATCTCCAAGACCAAGCTCTACAGCGCGGTCAAAGATGAGCTCGGTGATTTCGTCGAACAATCCAAACCACTCGCTGTCGTCGGTTTTAGTAAAAAGCGTTTTAGCTTTGGTGTGGCCCCAGCGCGCCTCAGCAAAAACGTGGCTGTTGCAAAAAGCAAAAATGTGCCCGGCTTGCTCCGCTGTCTTAACGCAGCCGACGTATTCGCCGGATGCGTTAAACAATTTTATATTCGGTGAACCAGCCATTATGCCTGCACCCCAAATTCACGTTCCCACTTTTCGTTATGCTTGCGCTCGCAATCCTTAACGTATTTTTTCGCGTCGCCAAGAGCTTCACGGGTCAAGTCTTCAAGCCGAATGTGCAAGTCAGGTGCGCTCATCGCGTAAAACGTGAACAGCTTGAGGTCGATATCAAACTCATCGACTTTCGCCCAGTTACACATACCGTAAACGCCGCTCTCATGTTTTGCACGCTCTCTGTGATTTCGCATAAAGCGGTTCAACTCTGATTTTTTGGCAAACATTTCCTTACAAGACCAAGCAACTTTATAGTCACCGGCCTCAACACTTGAGTCCATATAATCAAAAACTACTACAAACATATCGAATAAACCTCCTGTTTGTTCTATCGATTTCCTAGATATAGTCTCGTTCTAATCAGTTTGCAATACCCCTAAGATAAAAAAATGATAGCAAGGAGAAATCATGTCTGACCTTAAACCAACACTGCTTCGGTTGCGCACGACTACCGTTGACGCACTGAAGCTAGAGCTGAAGCAAAGCAGTCATCGTTCGATGGCATCACTGGCTGATGAAATTTTGTCCAAAGAATTGGAACGCCGTTTGGAAAACCAGAGCGCGCAGTTGGACAAGCTGGTCAATGCCGCACGTAATGTTGTTTAGCCTGATATGGGTTTTGACGTGGGGCGATGGTCAACGATATGTGCGGTACACAGCATTCGACACATACGACCAGTGCTGGAACGCGGCATTGGAAACTGTGCGAGCTGGGTACAAAGTTTACGGGTGTAGAGATGTCGGGTCGGAAGAGTAGAAACAAAGGTGCAGCATTCGAGCGTTGGGTCGCCAACAAGCTCACAGAGGATTTGGGTTTGGAAGAACCTCTGCGCCGCAACCTGTCCCAATACCAGTCGGACAGTCTCCCGGACTTGGTGTGCCCACCATTCAAGATTGAGTGCAAAGCCTACGCCGTGAATGGTGCAGGCACGTGGTTCCAAGATGATTGGTGGCGGCAAGTCGTCGACGCTACGGGCGATGACCTGATGCCGTGCCTCATCTTCAAGTATGACAGGCACCGACCTCGTGTTGTGCTACCTCTCGTGGCTATCAATGAAGAGTGGGGCGAGACGAGCAGCGCGCTGTATCCGTTTGCGTCTGACTGGGACTACGCAGTCGCGGTCATCAGGGAGTGGGTCGATGCCCAAGTATGAGACGGAACAAAGTCTGCGCGGTGAGAGCGCCGTCGCGAAGCTCATTGAAGAGCGCCGCGACGTGTCGCTCGAAAAGCTCAACCCGGTCTACCGTCTCGACTATGCTGCGTTCCGCAAAGGCGAGGTGACCAGCTTCATAGAAATAAAGTGCCGCACGTTTGAGCGCGACAAGTACGAGACGACGCTCATCAATGCGCACAAAATTATGTCTGCCAATGATATTGAGCAGGCGTTCAGACGACCAGCTTTCCTCGTGGTGAGCTGGACGGACTGGACTGGCTTCATTCCGTTTGCCGGGCTGGGTCAGTACAGGATTGGTATGGGTGGCAGAACCGATAGAGGTGACCCAAAGGATTGGGACATCTGCTGCTTCATACCAGTGAGCGAGTTCAAAGAACTCTAGGTTACATGAATAGCGTTTATGAAAGGATATGAATTATGGCGTTAGGATTACCAACTGAAACTAAATCGGCAGGCGACATCCTGCCAATCGTCAAGTATGACGCAAAGGGCGGCGACCTCATCGCAGTCAATCGCGTGCAGGGCGAAGACGGTCAATGGACAAAAACCGAAGTCGAGGTCGAAATGCCGACCAACTTCGTGATGGATATGGAAAATATCGAAGTCGGTTGGCTGTCGTTCGCAACTGGCGCGCCTGACTTTGTGATGGCGAAGGTCGGTGAACCGATGCCGGGCAAGCCAAGTGAAGACCACAAGCAGGCGTTCCGTCTGCGCATTGGGTCAACGGACTTGGGCCTGCGTGAGTTCAGCCACAGTGCGAAGACTGTGCTGCGTTCAATGGATGACCTGCACAGCAAGTATCTGGCAGAGAAGGGTCAGCACGCTGGCCTGATGCCAGTGGTTGCCATTGAAGGCACGGAGACGATTAAAATCCAGTCGCCAAATGGTGAGCTTCGGTTCAAGGCACCGAAGTGGAGCATCGTGAGCTGGGTCGACAGGCCCGATTTTTTTGACGCTGCAAGTGCGCCGGACACTACTCCTGAACCGGCTGCCGCGCAAAGCAGTGGTGATGAAACACCCGCACCACTGTTTTAGGTAGCGTCAGTTGGGGCGTGCTGCCCTTCCCTCCCCCTCAGCGGCACGCCCCAATATTTTTTCAGGAGTAAACGAGATGCAGGTTTTGCAAATCAAGCCAGAGGAAACGCGGCAATGGTTTCTGCAAAAGCATTACATGAAGCGGATGCCTCTAATTATGTTTGCCTATGGTTTGTATGAAGAAAACAATTTGATTGGTGTTATCACATACGGCGCGCCAGCGTCGCCACATCTTGCGCGTGGTGTTTGTGGGGAGGAACACGCACTGGATGTGTTGGAGCTAAACAGGCTGTGCTTGGAGCGCAACGAAAAGAACTTAGCCTCTATACTTGTCTCTAGGTCGATGAAGCTGTTGCCCCCACCAAAGATTATAGTGAGCTACGCTGACACAAAGCAGGGGCATATCGGCTACGTCTATCAGGCTACGAACTTTCTTTACACGGGTTTGTCTGCAAAGCGGAAAGACCCCGTGGGGTTTGACACAAGCGGCGGTAAGTCAGCACGACATTCGCGTGGACATTGGGGCACTGATTTGGTGGATAGGCCACGCAAGCACAGGTATGTAACTTTTGTTGGTGACAAGAGGCAAAAGAAAGAGCTGCGCCAGAAGCTACGGTATGATGTTCAGCCCTACCCGAAGGGCGAGAGCAAAACCTACGACGCAGGCGGCAACGTGGAAACGCAAACACTTTTATTTTGAGGGGTTGGAGTAAACGAGATGACAAACAATATCGGCGCTCACATTGAGACAGTCGCAAAACATTATTGGGGTGAACCAAAGGAACGGCGCGGCCACACGCTGCGCTGGGGCAATCGTGGGTCGAAGGAAGTCGACCTGCGCAAAGGTACGTGGTTCGATTTTGAAAACAACATAGGCGGCGGCGTAGTCGACCTCGTTCGTCAGAATGAGGGCGCGCAGCTCGCCGGTATCCCTGACGTACTGGAGCGCAAGTTCGGCATACCAAAGCAAACGCAGAAGGCCATCCAGCCTGCGCAGTATCTCAGCAAGGTGTATAACTACGTCGACGCGCAAGGTGAGCTGCGGTATCAGGTCATGCGCTTTGAGCCAAAGACATTCAGGCAGCGCAGGCCAGACGGCAGTGGCGGCTGGATTTACAATATGCAGGATGTCGAGGCGCTGCCCTACAATCTGCAAGGCATCCTGTCGCGCCCGGAGAAAACAATTTTTGTGGTCGAAGGCGAGAAGTGTGCAGACAAACTCATTGAGCTGGGTGCTGTCGCTACGACATCACACGGCGGGGCTGGCAAATGGAAAGCAGAGCTAAACAAATTCTTTGAAGGCCGACGCGTGGTCATTCTACCCGACGCAGACGAAGCGGGGCAGAAGCACGCGCAGGTGGTCAGCAGTCATCTCATTGACGTGGCAAAGGACATCAAGGTGGTTGACCTTCCGGGTCTCAGTGAGAAGCAGGACGTGTATGACTGGTTGCAGAACGGGCACACGCCAGAAGAGCTGCGTGATGTTGTCAGCAGTGCGGATGTTATAACGGATGTCGTAACGCCCGATGGTGAGGTGTTGGAGCCAGTCGACGAGCCTGACGTGTATCCGACATACAGCCTGACGTATCTACGCAATATGCCGCCAGTCAAATGGCTGGTCGATGGTCTGCTCACTGAACACGGTTTCGGTGTCATCTATGGCGAACCCGGCGCGGGTAAATCGTTTCTGGGTATCGACATAGCTTTATCTGTTGCGTATGGGCGCGCTTGGCACGGTAACGCAGTCAAGCAGGGTGCGGTGCTGTATATTGCAGGCGAGGGCGTAGGCGGTCTTGGTAAGCGTGTGAAGGCGTGGCAGCAGCACGTCGGTATCGAAGCTGACGCGCCTATGTATGTGCTTCCTATGGCGGTGCATATGACAGAGCAGCAGGACGTTGAGAAGCTCCTGCGCACCGTTGATGGCCTCGACCAGCAGTTTACGCTGTGCATTATCGACACGGTGGCGCGCAGTCTGCTGGGTGATGAGAACTCCAGCTCAGATATGGGGCTGTTTGTAAGCGCCTGTAACGCCCTACAGCGGCATATTGACGGTGCGGTGCTGGGTATCCACCACGCAGGCAAGGACGCGTCACGTGGTATGCGTGGCTCAACTGCGCTACTTGGCGCTGTAGACGCTGCATTGCGTGTCAAAAAGGATGAGGACAGCTTCACCCTGCAATGCGAAAAGCAGAAGGATGCAGAGCCATTCGACGATATGGTCTTCGATATGGTGCCGATTGCGATGCTGGGCGACAGCTCTATCGTTATTCAGCCCAGCGAGCCTACGCAACGTAGTGACGTGCGCCGGGCGAAACTAACCAACGACCAGCAAATTGCACTCGATGCACTGCATAACGTATTGATGAATGAGAAGTCCGATAGGTGTGACATAGAGAGATGGAAAGTAGAACACCGTGTGAAAACTCCCGACCTCACAGCAGGTAAGCGAAGGGATGCTAGAGCAGCCCTACAGAGCAAACGTGTGATTTTTATCGAGGACGGAATTGTCATTATTAACAAGGGGTTAGGCTGATGTGTGAAAAAGTTTTCACATCTTATGTGATAATCACATTATGTGTGTGTGATGTGAAACCCCCTATAAGGGGTTCACAATCACATATCACATATCACACGTGTCGTGGAGGTATTGGCTAAAATGGCTAAAAGAATACCAAAGCCAGCTCGTGGCGTTCAGAAGATGATGCAGCGAAACGGCGATAGTGTGAATGCAAGGAAGCTCAGGTCGGCGTTAGTCGAGCTTGATAAGATTGTGTCTGACTACGAACAGCGGTGGGGCATTGATAGATTGCCAGAGCTGGTCGATACGAAACTACGTGAACGGTTTGAGGCGCAGCTTGACCGGCTCAATAAAGCTATTGATGCAGATGTCGGCAGTGAGGTGAAGGTTGAGGCTGAAGCTATGGCGCGTGCATATGCAGCGTTGGAGAAGGCAGCTAAGGCGAACGGGCATAGCGAGCTGACGGGTGAGTTCTGGGAAGCGGCTATGCCAGATGGCAAGGTGTTGGCAATCACGCGTACGTTTGAAGAGCAGCACAAGGTAGCACGCGAGCATAGGGATATGGTCGTGTATTGCGTAGAGGAAGTGGCGAACATCCTAGCCAACTGGGAGGGTCATGTCGCCGTGACGATGACCAAGCATGAGTTTCCGGGCGCGGAAGTTGTGAACGTGAAAGAGAAGCAAGAGGAGATATTCGATGACGAACTCCCCTTCTAGGGCGCAACGGCAGTTCTCACGAGGCGGCGTTGTGTGCGCTGAGTGCAATACCAAGTCTCACGGCTTCGTCACTGTGGTGACGGGCAAGGAGCCTGTGAAGTTCAAGCAGTGGTGCCACGAGTGCTACGGCAAAAACAAGGAGCGAAAAGATGTCTCATTTATCTGAGTTCAAGCGGCCATACAGCGTGTGTCCAATGCGTGCCGCAGGTGATAGGACGCTGAAGGATACAGACCTGCGGGTGCTGATGGCGCTGTGTGCGTTCACTAATCGGGCTGGTGTGTGCTGGCCGTCAATGGCTACGCTGATGGAGCTGACCAATCTGAAGTCACGCAGCAGCATTCACGAGAGCATCAAGAAGCTGAAGCGTCTGAAGTACGTGCGGCAGCTACAGCCGAAGGACTACCAGAAGACCAAAACTGGCTGGAAAAACAATCGCTACCAAGTGCTGTGGGAAAAGGATATGGCATTGCCTAGCTTGGAGGACATACATATCGCCAAGCCATTGCAGCTCGTGCAAGACCAAGATGACGTACCAGAAAGTAAAGGGGGTCTGGGGGATGCACAATCGCGCTCTCACACGCACGCTGAGGCGCTCGCCCACGCGTTCGTCCGGGCCATCCAGCAGGCGACGGGTCAGGTGGTGCTGTTCGATAACGTCATCAATCACACGCGCCGACTGCCCGAAGAGGTATCGGTTGAGCAGCTGACAGAGGCTACGCTGTCGGTAAGCAGGGCAAGGCTTGCCAAGCGGCAGGGGGTGCCTTCTCTACAGGACGTGGCGGCAGAGCTAGGTGTATAAAATGCAAACCAACGTATGCTTCTTTACACCGCTGCCAGCGCCAGCACCACTTCCTGTAAGACCCACCCCTTGCCCCCCGCCCCCCTACCCTGTACGTATGGGGGTGTCGCACAAAATTTTTGGAGGTAACGCATGAAAGCGAACACATTACTGAGAACCGCAGCTACGACATTGCAGAAGCGCGGTAAGGACTATGGAACGATGCGCGAGAACCATCAGCGCATTGCGGATATATGGACGGTCATCATGCAAAAGGAGGTAACCCCTGAACAGGTTGCGCTTTGTATGGCTGGCGTTAAGATTGCTAGACTGGTACAATCGCCTGAGCATGAAGATAGCTGGCTCGATTTGGCTGGCTACGCAGCAGTAGGCGCGGAGATATTGGATGACGGACAAGCCATTGACGACTAGGGAGCAGCGTGCAGCGCTTGCGTCGAATGATGCAGACCGCCGCGAGGCGGTTGTGCAGGAGCTGGAGGCGATAGCTTCTGGCGAGGTGACGGATGTGCTGAGCTGGGACGAGTTGGGCAATGTGGGTGTGTGTGCGTCGGATAGACTGCCGGATAGGGCACGGCGCGCGATTAAGAAGGTTAAGGTTACGCCAAACCAGCACGGCAACCAGATTGAGGTTGAGATGCACGACAAGCTGTCGGCACTGCGCCTGCTGGCTAAGCACCGTGGCTTGTTGGAGCCTAACTCCGATGAGCGCAAGCCAAGTATGATTGGCATTAACGTGACTGGCCCGAAGGCCACGACCTATGAAGTGAAGGAGGAGGACGATGAGTAGCGAATGGCCTAACAACGTCGTCAAGCTGCCGAAGAAGGATTACGTGCGGTTTTATGACGATTTTGTGGAGTGTGATTTTTGCGGCCAGCAAACCCGTGGCCGCGTGTATGAGGGCAGTCAGCAGATTGTTTGCGGCGCTTGTCATACGCCGTTTTTTGAATTTTATACTGAGCCGGGTGGCATTACGTTGGAGCTAGATGATGGCGAGACAGACGAAGGCGCGTGACCGCAGCCCCCGCCGTAAGCGTGGGCGCGACGCGAGTGAAGCGTTATCTGGTCTTAATCTTGATTTTTCTGAAAGCCCGACGACGTGGAAGTTTCTGAACGACGATAGCTTTGTGCGTGGCTTGATGGGGCCAGTTGGCTCTGGCAAGACGTTTGCGTCGCTTGCTGAGGTGATGTTGCGAGCTGTGAAGCAGCCGCCATCACCCGTTGATAATATCCGCTATACGCGCTTTGCCGTTATTCGTAACTCGTATCCTGAGCTGCGCACGACCACGATTAAGACGTGGCAAGAGATATTCCCTGAGAATGTGTGGGGGCCGATGCGTTGGTCGCCGCCTATTACGCATCATATTCAGTTGCCTGAACGCGATGGCGTGCCGGGCTTGGATTGTGAAGTTATATTTTTGGCGCTCGACCAGCCACGCGATGTGCGTAAGCTGCTGTCGTTGGAATTGACTGGCGGTTTCATTGATGAGGCGCGTGAGCTGCCGAAGGCTGTGGTCGATGGTTTGACCTCACGTGTCGGGCGTTACCCGACCAAGAAGCACGGCGGTTGTCCGTGGCGCGGCGTGTGGATGTCGACCAACCCGATGGATAGTGACCATTGGTGGCATGAGCTGGCAGAGAAGAACCCAGTGCGTGGCAAGTATCCGTGGAAGTTTTACAAGCAGCCCGGCGGCGTGATGGAAGGCAC